>ENA-UENW01000164-UENW01000164.1-marine-metagenome-genome-assembly--contig:-NODE-164-length-37368-cov-3.741395_pt1 | contig 37368 bp, 32 predicted proteins | sample MGYA00237876_ERZ529329 | MGnify/ENA primary metagenome ERZ529329 (study PRJEB26372, sample SAMN05368346) | marine metagenome | biome: cultured habitat; feature: ocean water; material: water; isolation... | reverse complement strand
GATACCTCTCAAAATCGCCACGGACTATTGACTCTTTATAACATTCGATTAATTCTTCAACTCTGTCGAAATCAATTAAATATGCTGTTATCAATCCGGATAAAATTTCTCGTTCACCTATGTAACCTCTAAGGTTATTATTCATGGTAAATTTTAATGTGGTGTGTTCATTCATTATTTTCAAGTTCAAGTTCTCGTGAATGCCATTTAGGTTGGAGAAACTTGTTAAGAATGTAAATCCACAATTAGCCATAAATAATTTATGCTCTTCAAGCATGATATTGATATCCTGCAAATTACTAATCGGCCATGCCTTGTAATATTGTTGATAACCAAACTGAGTAATGTCTAAAACGTTCTCTTGCAACTTATAAGTTGTAAACGAAGTAGGTATTTCTGGAAATAGTTCATCCTTTACTAATCGAATTTTATCATGTTGAGTCGAGAGGCTAATGGTAAATATTATTTTAGTAGCATATTCTGCTTCAGGTTCTAGTCGAATTATTTGCCCGCTCTTATTAAATTCTAGCAATTCTTTATTGAACTCAAAACCTAAGTTGTCATAGAAGGAAGTAAAGCGGTTTGACATTTCGTCTAAGATGATTCTCTTTTGTTCTTTCTTCATTTCTATTTTTTAATACTTCGTAGCTATTGTACATTTTACTAACTACCGCTAACTCAGGCTTGGGCATAGCTCACTTGTACCTATACCTCAATATACCTCCAAGTATTGCAACAATAAAAATTACGACAGACGTAACCCTCCCACCTACTCCACCACAAACATCTTATTCGTAATCTTCCAAACTTGGTTCAACTTTTGGATGGAGAGTACATCGATGTAGATGGTATCACCGATTTTCATTTCGATTTTGGCTACGGCCATCTGGTCGGCGGTTATATCTAGGGTGAGGATCTTCAGGGAGCTGTTATTTCTTACTTCATCGGAGAAAGGTGCTCGGGCTGCCCATCGGGGGATGAGTTCTTTGAAGAAGACATTTTCGTATTGTTCTTGCCCGTCTTCTGTTTTGGTGGCGACTTTCATGGCGCCGTTTTCGGTATCAAAGGCGAGCTGGAGTTGGTCGAGATCGCGGTCTACGTAGCCATCGAAGTAGTTTTCAATGACTTCTACGACGGCTTGTACTTCATTGCTCTTTTCCTGAGCATTCATGAGAAAAGGAAGAAGGAGTAATAGTATGGTTAGGTATCTGGTGCGCATGGTGTGTGGGGTTGTTGGTTAATGGTATTTTTTAGGGTGGCGGATATTGTCTGGTATATCAACGGTTTTTGGAGTATACTGTTTGCGGCTTCCTAATTTCTACTCCTTCACCTACAGCTTGTAATCAACTGATATTAAAGGTGTTATTACTTTTGGCTTGGCCCAAAAGTAACCAAAAGCCCAAGACGGTATTCAATTCTTAACGCAATTCACAAGCTACAAATACTAAATTGAACAAGGTCGATTTTAATCTAGTGTTTCTTGTGCTACGTTGATCACTTCGGTATGCGAATAAAGTCGATACCGTTGGTCCCGCCACCATCTAGCTGAAAGCCGCTAATCGCTCCATCTGTTCTAGTGAACTTGAAAATCGGTGCTCTGGCAGACAGCCAAATGCCCGCTATATGGTAGGTACTGGCGGCAATGGCCTTATCCTCCTCCAACCAAAGTAGTTCAACGGGATCTATTTCATTGACTCGCACTTCCAAGGCGTTTCCTTCGGCGTTGAGTTGTAGACTATAGTTTGCGTCCAGGTTTTCATTGTAGTAGCTGCCAGCATATAGCTCCAGCTCTGCGGGCGATCTGTCTAATTTCGCTTGGGCTTTAGCTTCTTCCCATTGATCGTTATTGCTGAGTTCTTTGTGCGTAGCCAGGCTTTCCTTATCGGTATCGATGAGTTGATTGTCCGCTATGTATTGTTCTACTAGGCCTCTTGCTTGGCTCATGGCGAAATGAGAAGCGTTCGAAAGAATAACGTAGGTCAATCCGTGTTCCGGATAGCGCGCGAAATAGGAGACATAACCAATATCATAATCCTGCCCTGCGTGAAACGCCTTCTTCACCCCGTTCTGATCGTCCAATCTCAGGCCGTAGGCGTAGTTAAATCCCTCACCGGAATCCAGCTGATAGGACGATTCATAGCGCGCATGCAATTCAGCGGGCAGCAGTTCTTTTTTATGAAACGCCTCCTCCCATTTTTTGAAATCCTCAACGGTAGTAAAGACACCAACAGCGCCGATGTATTGAATCTTGCTGGGACGTTCCTTGTACTCCCCTTCCTCATTCATGGCGTAGCCCATCGCCACATTAGCCCCTAAGTCCTCGGGATAACTCCTGAAAAAGGTATCATCCATTCCTAATTTCGAGAAGAACTCCTCCTCGGCAAAGTCCTGCAAGCTTTTCTGCGCTACTATCCGGACGATTTCAGCCGCTAGGTAATAGGAGGTATTGCCGTATTGATATTTTGTTCCCGGTTCAAATTCTAGCTTGCCGTGCGCTACTAACCAATCAACGGGTTCTTTCTCGTACTTAAATATTTGCTGTCCTCTCATGGTAGCAGCACTGGATCTGCTGGGTATACCGCTGGTGTGGTTCAGCAAATCAGCAACAGTGATGCCCTGCGCAAAAGAAGATAGCTGCGGGAAGAACTCCAGGATATCTTGATCCAAACGAAGCTGCTCCCTTTCTACCAGCTTTAGCACACATGCCGCCGTAATGTGCTTAGACATGGATGAAATCGGGAAAACCGTCTGGCTTGTAATGGCCGTCTTATCGGAAACCGAGGAATAACCAAAGCTCTTGGTGTATTTCGTTTCGCCATCTTGGAAAATTGCAATCGTAGCACCGGGGCCACCTTCATTGTCGTAGTAGGCAGCAAAATCGTCCAGGTCAAATTCACCACAGCCCGTTGAAAAGAGAAGGAAAAATATAGCAAGACTGAGACTCCATAGCCGTTTCATATTCTAAGCTTTTGCGCCTGGCATAGACCTGTTCCATATGCACAAAGAAAGTGCTCGCTAACAGGTTCATTTTTAGATGATAAGCGCTGATCAAGAAATCTTCTTCATGATAGTGAATATCGTTTAGAATTTCAACGATTACTGGGGAATACGTGCTCCTCTACCTAACTTCCATTTTTTCATGCACCCAGCAAACGAAAACATGAGCCAGCCCGAATTTTCGAGATGACTCATGCTATTCATCTATAACCTGTAATTATTTGAACTTAAAGAAGTTGTCACTTTTGGCTTGGCCCAAAAGTAACCAAAAGCCCAAGACTGTATTCAATTCTTAACGCATTTGGAGGCCATGAATAGCTGAAATGGATAAAACTCGCCTCCGCTGTCGGATCAGACAGTATCCATTTCTTGACGCAATTCACAACCTCCTAATACTAAATTGAATAAGGTCGATTTTAATCTATTGCTAACCAGCAAATTAAACGGATCCAATTGGAATACTGAGCTCAGTCAAAAGGTTTAGAATTTCAACGATTACTGAGGTAATATGCTCTATGCATACCTCTAGAGTCGTTGATTCTCTGGAGAACGGATTAGCATCGGTTGAAACGGCTGAACTTCATATGTTTGGTATTGTGAGGAAGGTTGCAGCAGAAAAGGTGTTAAACTAAAACCTCTAATATCCTACCCTGCTCATTCTATAATTGGCAAATCCAGAAATGAGGCGCTGTCTTTATGCCTATATATGGTATAAGCGGGCGTTCCCTCACGTGGTACTCGATCAAAAGTATCCTTGTCAGTGCCTGCAATGGCAATTCTTAAGGAATGCCCCTTTTGAATTAAGACCGAGGTAGGCCATAACTTGAAAGTAATTTCTTGTGCTTCGTTCACCGGCATCGGGATCGCATCGGTTTGTGTAAAACTATGATAAGGTACTACTTCGGAGAGTGGATTCTCTGACAGTTTCCGATGCTCAAAAAGAAGCCCACCTTCCGTGAGGTAACGACTTCTTCCGTCGGGGGCAACATCTTCTAGATATACCAAGACTGCTCCTTCCGCATGAGTTGAAGATAGGTTTAGTGTTACAGCCGGAGTTCCCGTTATCTGAACGTCCTCACTGAATGGTTCCGTCGTATAAGTCAGCATCAAGGAATCGACGGCATTTCGGTTATCTAGGTTCAAGATGGGTCGCCCCATTTGAGTAGACCACCGATTATTGGTTCCTGTGGTCACCGAATAATCCACCTGGTATACATCCATGCCCGATGATACAGAGGGAGGAGATGTGTCTAGCCTCCCCTTGGAACTCAAATAGTATTTAATACGTGATTGCCCTTCCGGAGGCCAGTTTTCGGTTGTATTAAACACCTCTTCACCAAAATTGTAATAGCTGACTGCTGGCCATTCATCTACTCCTTTGTCTTTGTGTTTCAGATAGTGATCGAAGAAATCTAATTGCAATTGTAGTTGCTCTAATGTGGAAGGAACAGGTGCAAGTGCTTGGTCGGAAACGATAAATGGGCTGGCATGAAACTTGCCTCCATGAGATGTAGGCATTAAAACTACTTTTTGAGGATTATCGTAGTTCTGTAGTCTTAGCAAAGCACCTTCAGCGGTGCCTGCATCCATCCAACTGGCTAACACCAACATTGGAACACCGGATGCAGAAATCTCATCTTTCCAGTAAACTGGAGAACACTCTGCGTGCGAAAAATCACCAAACTTCGAATCCTTATACTTGGATTGACTGGCTTTCTCGAAAACGTCAGGATTATCTTCGTGCTCTCCAATAGCCTCCGACAAAGATTCATCTGTAACCCTTCTGACGCCCATCTTTAGAATATCGGTGGCATTATTGTCTAACCAATCGACTACTTTGCTCCATTCCGCCACAAAGCTAGATGCTAGCATTCCGTAAGGTCGTCCTGGGCTTTCATAAATATCAAAATCCGACCAGCCCGGAACGACGGCCTTAACAGCCTCGTGTCCAGTAGCACATAGTAGCTCTGCCGTGGTTCCGGAATAAGAAGTCCCATATGCACCTACACTTCCATCTGACCAAGCCTGATTGACGACCCATTCCACAACATACCCGGCATCTTGCACCTCAATGGGCGTATACTCACCTGGGCGCCTTCCGTAGGAAGCCCCGGTTCCCCTCACATCAACCTTAACCAGGATGTAATCATTCTTCAGAAAGAAGCTATCTATCGCTCTGAGGGATGGGTTAGGCTCTCCTGTTTCCGGATTTTCTGTAGATCGCCAGTACCTGGTCAGCTCAAGCAGCACTGGCCACTGCTGCTCTCTATCTCCCTTTGGGAAATAAACATCAACGGCTAATTTCGTGCCATCCACAGCGGGCACGTAGTAAGATTCGGCAGATGCTAAAATATCTTCTTTCAGGGCATCCTGCGCATACCCCAAATGGTACGACAGAAAAGCTAACAACAAAACAACAAATCTCAGATTCTTCATTTTTGAAGAAGTTTTCGTGTAGCGATTCAGCTGACTAGAAAAATCAAGATAAGTGTTTTCTTCTGGTCTTTTTATTCTTCGTCTATGCAGATGCCCTATCTGTCCGCCGCCCCCAATCGATGACTTAACATTATGCAATCTATTCTACTCCACTCCTGACCTGTGACTGCTATCATTTCCAAACAAAAACCGAACGCCAGGAGCATCACTCCCACGTCCGGTTTCCTAAAACAACATACTTCTATTTTCATGGGAAGTTCTGAGGCCCCATCAGAGGGTTTAGAATTTCATCCCGATGTAAATGTTGGGTTCGAAGAGGAAGTAGCTTCTCCACTTATCGTCCAACTCTCTGAATCCGGCAGGCGCATCATCATCCAACATCCAGAACTGGCTGTGGATCTGTGGTTCTATGAAAAACCGTTTGCTCTTACCGAATGCGACATGGTAGCCCAGGTGAAATGAATTATAGAGTTTAAAATCATTTCCAACTTTCTCACCGGCTTCATCCAGGTAGGTCTGAAATTGCGGTAGCACTTCCACGGTGGCAAATAGTCCTTTCCAGAGCATGCGTTGGTAGGTTATGCCGATTCCTGTTTCACGCACGTGGCCGGGATAGAACTCACTTTCGCTCTCCAGCTTATCGAAAAGGCCATCCCACCAGACAATGCCCATGGGTTGGAATAATCGCCAGGTGGCCAGCTTTAGTCCGATGATGTTCTTGTTGTCCAGGTTGCGTTTGATATGGATCTCGATGTGTTGCGTATGCTTTCGATCGTTCCAGGAATCCATGAACAATTGGGGCAGCGTAATCCCAGGTGTACTGATCCGGTATTTGTGGGTTACTTCCGTTTCTGGAGCGGAATAAGGGGTGGTCTGCGCAAAGACCCCAAACGTGCAAAAGGCGAGGATAATAACTAGTGAATTTTTCATTAATGGTGATTTTTTGGTGGTTAAAATGCAGGCAAAGCATCCCTGCTCTAAGCCCCGTCGAATGGCTTAGAATTTCATCCCGATGTAGAGGTTGGGCTCGAAGAGGAAGTAGTTTCTCCGCTTATCGTCCAACTCTTTGCATCCAGCAGGAACATTGCTATCAAATATCTAGTGCTGACGGTGAACCTTAGGTTCTATGAAAGATCGTTTTTGATGGTGCTAAAATTTATACCCTAATCGCAGGTGCATGTTTAATTCCATTTCAGCTTTGTTCTCTGCGTAACCGGCGCGCTCAGCAAAGGTGTAGCTAAACCCTGCTCCAATACCTGCTTCGAAATTGAAATGCTCCCCAATGTTTCTTCTAATTCCCCAAGTGGGTATGATAGAAAAATCACTTACTACAGGGGCATCGTCCGTATTAAACACGACAAACGAATCTGGATGATAGCCCATTTTTAAAGCAATGAAATTGCCACTATTACCATCAATTCTTTTTGAATCCTCTACTCGCTTTTTGAGGTTATAATAGAATCTTGGCTCAAGAACAATAACCGGTGTGAGCAGAAATGGAGAATCATAATCATCATAGTAGGTAGTTTCCCAAATACCGAAGTCAAAACCAATCTCTGTTCTTAGCGCTATGGCGTCTGATAGTTTTGCTTCATTATACACCCAGATTCCTAGCACTCCAGTTTGTATTCCAAATGTTGAGTTTTCTACACTGGCGGTTTGAGATTTTGCGGCTATTGCTAGTGCGCATAGCGTCAAGGTTAATACTACTTTTTTCATCTGTTTCTCGGAGTTGTTTTTTTTAGAATTTCGATTGGTGCAAAGCGCTTCCCGCCATTACTAGTTCATTTAGTAAATGGGAAAAGCATCATCAGATGATGATTACCTACTCTGCTGTATCGAGTTGATAGCACAAAGATGGAGTGGAAACGAAGGTCAATCGTTCCAAAATGAAATCTCGAACCTTATTGGTGAGATTTAATACTTTTTAGACCGGAAGGGAACGGCCGGTGCTATTAACGATTACTTTTCACCCAAGCTTTAGGCGTCATGCCTGTTTCTTTCTTGAAGAAGGTGTTGAATACGCTTTTGGAGTTGAAACCACTCTCGTAGGCTAAGCCCAATAAGGTCAGGTGCGCATTGCCGGGATCCAGTGCGCGTATTTTGAAGTCTTGTAGCCGGTACGTATTCAGGTACTCATTGAAGTTCTTATCCGTTTTCTCGTTGATGAGCCAGGATAGCTTGTTGCTCGTAATCTCCAGTTGTTCGGCCAAGATGCGCAAGGAAAGGGCATTATCGAGGTACAACTGCTCTTCTTTCATCCGCTGCTCCAGGTCACCTAAAATCCGCTCCGCTTCCGGTGCTGGCATCAAGGCCTTGGCGGTAGGTGCTAGCTTGGGCGGTAGTGTCTTTTGCCTTCTAGGCGGCAACAGCTTTGCTTGGAAAACAGATTCGACCAATTGCACAAAACGGGGTTCTTCCCGCAGGGGCTCAAGCAGTGGTATATTTTTGAAGTTGATGATTTGCCCGGTCCGCTCCTTTACATTGCGCTCCAGGAAGTCTAAGGCCAATTCCTTTTCCCCCAAGTGCACAAGCAAAAAGAGCTGCCAGGGAAACAGGTTTCCACCAACGCCTTCCTTGATCCCCGCGCTCACCTGGCTAATATCGACGCCAATCTCTTCGTCGGGATGCACCAGCTGATACAGCACCCGGCATTCTTCGGGCCGCTCTACCAGTGGGGTATTATTCAAGAAGTGATCGAGCTTAGCATATTGCTTCAAGTGAATGTAGCAGAGCTGGAGCAGGGCGATGGCGTGCGTAAAGCGCGGATTGATCTTCAGTGAAGCTTCTGCACATTCCACCGCCTTTTCGAAGTCGCGAGACAGATAATAGATATTCGCCTTCGTAAAATAATGATTGGGCGATAGCGGATTGATTCTTAAAATATTGTCGGCCGCTTGGTGCGCCTCCTCAAAGTAACCGATGGCGGTGTACAGCTCACACAAGCCTTCTTCAGCTTCAGTATAAGCGGGGTTGATGGCCAGGGATTTTTTGAAAAAATCGTACCCCTGACGAAAATCCCACTGGCCCCAAAAGAGTAAGGTGGCCTTGCCAAAATAGCCTAAATCAGACTCGGGCTTTAATTTAAAACCGGCGGTGAGCTTCGCTTCCGATAGGTAGAGCAAGCTTTTGTCGCCACCCCACGAACCAAACATCGCATAACTATAACCCAATCCAAAATAAGGCGAGGAAAAGCTGGGCTCCAGGGCTATACACTCTTCGTATAGGGCTACCGAGTTCCGAATGCCTTCCCCATCCCACATCAGGTGTTGGTAGCGCGCTTTGAGGTAAATATCATAAGCCTCAATATTTTTGGTGGGTACTTCTACCAGATGCTCCTGGATATCGAGGTGCCCAAAGTTGGCGCGGATTTGATCGGCAATAAGCAGGCTCACTTCATCCTGCAAGGCAAAGATATCCTCCAGTTCACGGTCGAAGCTTTTAGACCACAGGTGCGTACCATCATTAGCATCGATTAACTGAGCCGTAATACGGACCCTGTTTCGGGCCCTGCGCACACTTCCCTCCAAGACCGTACTTACACCTAGTTGCGTACCGATCGTGCGGACATCTACATTCTTGTTCTTAAAGGCGAAGGAAGAGGTACGGGCAATCACTTTCAAGCCTTGTACCGTAGTCAGGGCATTGATGATTTCCTCGGTGATGCCGTCGCTGAAGTACTCGTTTTCAGCATCAGCACTCCTGTTGACAAACGGAAGTACGGCAATAGATGCCTTGGGATACGATGGGTGTGGGTGGTGATTCATGCTTTGCAATACCTTGCCGCAATTATATTGATTCTTTTTGAATCATTGCTAGCTTTTTCTAGGTGGACTGGAGCGCTGGTTTAGGAACAAAGATAGTGCCTCTAGCAAAGTTCTACGCCTAACAAATCCAAAGAACGACAATGAGCGCATAATAGCGCTATTCAGGTTTAGCGCTCGTATTTTTTATACCAATTGATACTTTTCTTGGAGAATGTTGACATGATGTTTTTCGTGGCCAATAATTGACCTCAGAAATTCCTCCAGTGTAATCTCATATTTCCGGGCCATTCCCCTTATTTCCAATTGCTGCGGGGAAAGGGATTCGACAAAACTAATGGATGCCTTTCTTACATTGGAATAATCGACCAATAAAGACTGCAGACTGAGTTCATCAAAGCGGCTGTTCTTCACCAGGGATTCCTGGTCATACCCCCAAAGTTGTACGTTTTCTCTTCGGCTCAACTGAAAGGCTCTAAACATCTTAATCCGCTCGTGATCGGTGATATGCCCGACGACCTGCTTGATGCTCCACTTGTTCGGTTCGTATCGAAACCTGGCCTTTTCTTCACCTATTGACTGTAGGATTTTTATCGTCAGAATTTCCTGAAACAGGGTTTGCAACGAATGCTCTTTCGCTAATTCGAAGTAATACGGAAATCCGTCTTTGGGAGAGTATCTCATTGTCTGGTTTTTTATGGGCGCTATTGGTCTAGTGCTTTTCTCCCAACTGGAAGAGTAACCCATTTTCAACATGATAAATCGCTACTTTTTCCGTTTATACCGCTTTTAGTCTAGTGGAGTGAACGGTTAGTGTATGTAGCGGTAGCTAAGTTGGGGCCAGTCTCTTTCTATCTATTTTTAAAGATAGAGGCCTTTCACTTTATATCAGCTGCATTTGCAGAGCACTTCTATTCAGCAATTGCTAAGTTCAATAATCTGAATAACACCAGTACAGTTGCAAGTACTATGAGCGCTACTGCAACGATCGACAGCAAGACCCTAGCACTACTTGATAGCTCCGGAAAGATCCTCTCTATGAATAAATCAAGGGGTGTCTCCATACTTTCTTCAGCCTTAATTGTCTTTAATCCTTGTTCTATCAGTAATCTATTTGCGTCATGGAATACAGAGCGCGGCACCCTAATCACAGCTCCTCGGTTTTCTAACGAGTCATGTCGTTTTTCGGAATAAAGTCGGTATTCATAGAGAACTTCGTATTTGATATTCTCTCTTCTAAAAAGTGTACTTGCTTCCCTGAATTTTGCTTTCTCTTGAGTTTCAAATACTTTAATGTAACGCATAGAAACTCTAATTTTTAAGCCAAAAGGTTCTCAAGATCAATATAAGATAAAGCACTTAAAGCTTGAATCTAGTTTTATCTTTTCTCTAATTGGCCCCAACTCATTTTCTAAGTAATGCTTGTTTTGTCTTAATTCTCTAACAATATTCGAAAGAGGATCGTACTTCTCTTGTAGTAATAGTCGATATCCCAGGGCTTAAGGCCGAAGACTTTCAGCTTACGGTTTTGTGAATCGCTTTCGTTTGCGATCATATTTCAGCTCAATGGATAGGAAGTCGTTTTCGATGATGGCCCAATCCTCCGCCCTGATACTGATTTCGTTAGTAGGAATATAGTCGCAGACCATGAGGGTAGCTGTAAGATTTGTCCCATGGCGTGGCAAGATGTATGCGACGTGGTAAACTTCGGAGAGAAGCTTGTCAATAGTATCTGTAGCGTCCAGATAGCCGCCTTGTAGTTTGGGTAAGTACGTATTAAGGACTGAGACAATGGTGTCAGTTACCAAGTCGCGGACTGTTAAATCAGGAAGGGCATCATTAGTTGTGAGCATATGAATAGTATCGCTTGACTTGGGTATTTCATAGAAGTTGGTCTTGTCGAAAAAGCAGACAAAATCATATTCAGTGATAGAGATTCCTAGGGTACTGGATCCATCCTGATTGCGAAAAATAGCCGCTTGCTGGAGCATAGTTTTGTCACCTACACCAAAAGAATGGTACTCTTCATAATACCCATTCCTGAGGTCAACGATGGTATCCGTCGCCATTAATTCGCCGATCAGATACTCCCCAATCAGGTTCCTTTTCAGTTGTAAGGCTTCCATGATGTTTTGAGAAAAACCTACGGTACTGAGCAGAAACAGAATTGTTGACAGGATCCAAATTTTCATAGGCGCAATCTTAGTTTCGAGTGAGCGTGGTCATAATGGAAACAGTCTGGGCCTACAGCTTCTTATCATCTGCTTCTAAAATTATGGTCTTTAATAAAATCCATATTACCAGATATGGTTATCAATAGGCCCCAACCTGCCCTTCTACGGACTTAAATATTCTGGCGGAGTCAAAACCTACGCCGTTTTTGAAAACGATTTCCATCTTTCTAATGGCCGATACATCTTTAGACAGGTCTCCATCAATCAACACTAAATCCGCTTTCTTCCCGGCTTCAACGGTTCCTCTTTCGTCATCTATCTCCAGGTATTCTGCGCCATTTAGCGATGATAACTTTATAGCTTCTTCAATAGTGAAGCCAGCCTCTATCAGTATCTCAATCATTCTTTGGTTGGAGTACCCGGCTATGGTTTTACCTACGTAAGTGGGATCCGTACCTACCGTAATTTTGCCACCTAAAGCATGAAACTTCATTACCCGCCTCATTTCTTGTTTAAAGCTCACCAGACTAATGGAATCTCCAACCGTGTTTACTGCCGAAGCATGCGCCTGTTTCATTTGCGCCAGCAAATAGGGAGCTAGTGCAGCATCGCCACCTCCTGAAATGACTTCCCTGTCGGTGTAAGGTTCGACCACGACCGGCGTATAGGTGAGGGTTACATTCTTTTCTATGAGAAACTCCATTAGCGATAACAACTCAGGATCATCATCTTCCAATTCAAATAGTGATTGCCCTCCGTAAACGCATTCGTTTTCTGGCTTGTCCTTGACAAAATCCGTTGACGCCTCGAAGGTATGCTCTAAATTATCAATCCCTAATTCGGCAGCTTCTCGATAGGTTATGGAACACAGATGACCTGTTACTTTGATGCCTCTTGCATGAGCAACCCTAATGACTTCTCCTAAGTCCGCTTTGGTTAGATTGTTGTACACTTTGACGGAGGTTGCCCCTTTATCAAACCAATAATTCAACCAATTCTCAAGGCTCTCCTCTCCATACAAGGATTGGAGCTGTGGGATGTATTCTTCAAACCCTTCCCTTTCAATATGAGGCGTGGAAACATCTATATACGGACCAACGCGTCTGCCGGTCTCGATTAAGTTTTTGATGTTTAAATCGGAATTGGCTTCAATGCCTCCTGCCGTTCTCATTGTTGTCACTCCCCCAGCTAAATACATCTGAGGAAAAGTATGCGCCATCTGTACTATTTTATAGCTTCCGAAGAACGGTTTCGCATGGAACAGGTGTTCATGCATCATAATCAACCCTGGAATTACGGTTTTCCCGGTGCCATCTACTACCAGTGCGTTTTCAAGTACCTCTACTTCATCAGATTCCCCGATTGCCGCAATGCGATCATTCAGAATTAGAATATCCTGGTTGTACTTGATTTCACCGCCGCTACCATCAATGAGCGTCACATTTTTCAGGACCAATGTGGTATCCGGTATGGCAACATAATCCGTTACCTGCTTTGAAAGGGTTTGGCCATAGCTTATTTGACACACAGCTATGGATAGTGTCAATAGGAGGTTTAGGTTAATTCTGTGCATGGTTTTTATTGTACGTTATACCTTATTTCATAACTCGTCAAGCGCATCTCTTCTGTCTTGAAGAGTAATCCATTTCCCACATGATACTATCAAATACATCCCTTTATGTCTGATTGGTTTCAGATATCTATTCCCTCTGGCTTACAAATTTTCTCACCAGCAAGCCCTACCAACACTTAGCTTCAATCTTAATATTTCTAGCTGTCGGTACACCTGTCCATCTAGTGGATCCTCGAATACATGAAAGCCCTTTAACTCTAAGATTCTAGGTAATCTAGGGTTAGGTTTTGGACAATCAACAGCATGAACAATCCATTCTATTTCTTTCAACTCCTGCTTTTTGCCAAACTTTCTGACCAGATTCATAAGAGTCAACAATACACCTTCTCCCCCACCTTCAATATGGGACAATACAATCCTAAGCTTATCATCATCCTTTTTGAATTGCCCCAATACCTGACTTGTCCCAGCTCTAAAAATCACTGCTTCATCCGTAAATACGATTTCCTGAAACTCTGGTGAATCAGACCAAGACAATAGTTCTTCGGCACTCAGTCCGTCTATTAGGATTTCATTTCTTCTACTCATATTTTTCAGTCTCATTGCAACCAACCAACTCTGGCTTGGACGCAGGCCGAGGAAGGAGACTTGTCGCCCGAGCTTTGTTTTGATCAGTATCTATTTCTTCTTATACCTCGTCAACCGCTTCTCCCCTACCTTTATTAATAAATCTCTTTCTATCGCTTTTTGTAAATCTCGTGATGCTGTTGCTCCTGATATACTTGTAAATACCTTCAGGTAGTCACTCCTTGTGAATTCTTTCCCTTCTTCCAATTGAGACAAGTAATAATCCATCCTTTCTTCATCGTTCATGGATTCAGGTCGAGATTTTAATAACTCCTCTAAGCTCAACTTAATCTTTTCTAAAGCGTACTCTACGAACGTTGTTGACAGTCCTGCCTTGTCGCTTTCACCTAGTACTCGGTAATATTCATCTTGACTTTCTTTGATCGCTTTCTCTATAGGCAAATACTCAAATACTGGGTTAACTCTCATCAATATCACGGTCTGCCACAATCTGCCCATCCTTCCATTCCCATCATAAAATGGATGAATAAACTCCATCTCGTAATGAAATACACAACTCTTGATTATCAAGTTATCTTCACTACCTTTTAAATACTGGAATAATTGACTCATCAAATTTGATACATTCCATCCCGGAGGCGCTAAATGTGCTACTTTATCTCCTTGTACTATTCCGACTCCTCCAGTGCGATATAGACCTGGTTTTTCAACTAAACCTGACATTAGTATACCATGAGCCCTCAAATAGGATTCTTCGGAAAATGCGTCAAATTCTGCCAAAGCACTATAGACCTCTATTGCATTTTTAACCTCTAAAATATCCTTTGCAGGACCTATGACACGCTTATTTTCTATTATCGCTGTTATCTGTTCTTTACTCAGCGTGTTGCCTTCTATCGCTAGTGAAGCTCTGATCGTCTCTACCTTACTTTTCTTTCGTAATTCCGTCTTTGGTTTTCTTAAATGTGTTGCATCTACAATACCTAATAAACGACCAATCTCTATTGAAAGATTAATAATTCTAGGTGTACCCTCATAGTATTTTTGAACCATGATAATATCATTTGATAGTATCAAATATACTAAACCATTAATTAACACCAATTAATATTATCATGATACTATTTCTTTAATTAAGCAGAACTCTTTCTTACACGTAACATGCATTATTGACTACGGCATTCCACTTGTCCCCATTGATGACATCCCTCGCAATACAACCAAAGCTTTCTCCTGGTCTTTTTTATCAACAAAGATGTGGTCATGATAGTAGCCTGCCACCACATTACAGCTTATCCCTTGATTACCTAATGCGGTGGAAAAGGCTGCCGTCAATCCCACTGCCTCTAAGGAAGAATGAACATTGAGGGTAATCCAAGCGGCTATGTATTCATACGTTAGGCCGAGTGCATCTGCATCCGATTTTGATAGAATGACGGTAACGCCTTCTTTCTCCTTTATTTCGCAGATCGTTCTTTCTCTTGGTATAGACGCTGTATCAAGGGTGGTTGCAAATACGTACTCCCCTTCATTGAGCACAGGCTCCATATTAGCGATTAACTTTTCTAAATCTGTTTCTCCTGTTTTCTTTCCCATTTCTAAAGTATTTGATCAGCGCAACAAAAGATACAATGGTCCACGTTCCCTCCAGTAATACAAATGGATAGTACTCCATTAGTATGGATGCAAGACACGCCAGGATTGCCCCGACTAAATTCATCGCTATGTAGATGATATCACTTGATTGAAGCTTATCATTTAGATTCAGGAAATAGGCAATCAGGATTAGTGAAACCCCAATAAAACCTAGCAAGTCTACTTCATTCATTTCCTTTCTTAGAGCTTAGTCTAAATTTCTCCCTACGCTTCCCGATTTTATTACCCGCCGAAAAACACCAGTTTTGTACTAAAACTCGCTCCTCTTGCGGTAAGAATCTGTATAAAGTAAACCCCATTCAGATCAGGGGAAAGCTGAACCGTCTGCTCAAAAGCATTGATTTTTTCCTTTTGATAGAATCGGCCATCCACCCCAATTACAAATAGTTCTGCCTCTTCATTTTGAGGATTTAGAATCTTTAAGCTGTTCTCTTCCGGAAAATACTGCACATCAATGAAGAGCTCACTTTGCGCTACTTCATCTACATCTACGAAGATCTGGCAACCAATGGGATTCTCGCCATTTTCAATGGTGGCACCTGGGGTCAGATCAACACCATCAAATCCAGGATAATCAGACGGATATTTGTAGGCTCTAAAGTTGGAGTTGTTATTGATGTTGCCTCCCTGGTTCGCAGGCGTATCACCGAAGAGCGGAATCTCATATTCCCAAACCGTATTTCGATCCGGATCAACCTCAAAGATTCTTCCTGGTGAACCGGCATTGATTAAGGTGTTTCCATTCACAAGACGTTGTGCATTGGATAAATAGGGAGAGTAAAAGTCCTCCCCAGCTTGATCGCCATAGATCCATTCCGGTTCTTCCGGTCCGAACGGATTGGAGTCGGAGGTGATATACCCGCCATTGGCATCCTGTGGAGGAATAAGGATTTCTGCCGTAGAATAATCCGTTCCTGGTCGGCCATTCCCATTATTGAAGAGCATTATTTTTCCGGCGTCCGGCAAACCATCCCTGATCCAATGCGCGCCGTGTTGACCAAATAGTTGTTGCTCATTCACCTCTCCACGGTCATAGGCGGAAGCGTTGCCCCAGCGGTATAGAATATCTCCGCCACGCCCATACAAGCCTCCTTCATGAGAAGCTGCTTCGGCCGTAGTGGTGGAGTGGTCGATGATCCATATTTCATCTGAATTACGTACCGAGATCAAAATCTGATCCAAGCTTTCATTATAATCGATCGCGTTGAAATGATTCCAATCGCGCGAGGCATTGGAATTGCTGCTATTCAGGTCAGGCAGGTTGATATCAAATAATTCCGGGTGCTCAGATACCACGCCATAATTTTGCTTTGAAGCATCAAAATCCTGAATGTAATGGTCTTTAATTTCCCATTGCCAAACGACGTTGATATCATTGGTTCCGACCGGTTCGACCTCTACAATTTTCTCCGACCACATGAAACCTTGAACAGCGATTTCGTCTGGGTCACGGCCCAAGGCGACCAATTCATCGGTATACACCAATTCCCAGGTGAGTAGGAGGATATTCCCATTCGGCATAAAGACCGCATCATGATGAGAGAGTGCGGTGGGGGTATTCCATTCGTATTGCCAGACGGTATTATTGTCCCAATCCACCAGTTCGATCCCTCCGGCATTGCTCGCTGATGTGAATGGCCCTTCCAACTCTGCTTTGTAGGTCCTCAACATCATTCCATTCTCAAGAAAGTAGGCAGCCAGCCCGGGACGTGTTCCTCGGTCCCATGAATTGATGAGTTGCCCACAGTTGTCTACTATCCAGGCTTTGGTACCCGAAAAAGGAGAGAAAAAGGTATAGCCCTGAAGGCTAGTTTCGTCATTTTGAAGGGTGCCAACCGTTTGTGCAGCTCCCTGGAGCGTGAAAAAGACCGTAGCCAGGAAGATTGGTATTAATCTATAATTCATAGTTCTTGAATAGTGTAGATGGTAAGTAATGGGCTAAGGTCTTATTGCTTATCCCCTATTATGACTTTTCGGCTGTACCAATTGCCCTCAGCGACAAAGGAAACAAGATAAACACCTGCAGGCCAACGGGCTGTGTCAATGAATTTGCGCCCACCGTTACATTGGGCAAAGCTGGCAAATTTACGCCCCGTCATATCAAACACCTCCAAATCAACGTACATCATCCCGTCCCATTCGATGGTTAGGAAATCGCTCGCGGGGTTAGGAAACACTTTGAAATTGGCTTCATCCATCGGCGCCATGGTGGAGGTTAGCATATCGCAAAAGGTAGCGTCGGGTTCCAACTCAATCCATCCTTGAGGGCTTAAATCCTGACCGTCAAAAGCGGCAAAATCTACCGGATACCTTTTCATCCGGAAAGTGAGATTGTTATTGACGACTAGCGTATCTCCTTGGCTGGCCGGTGAACCACCTACTAAGGGTGTTTTATACTCCCAAACGATTTCATCATCAGGCGTCAGCTCAAAGGTGTAGCCAAACCGGCCTGAGGTGATCAGCGTATTTCCATTGGGTAAGACCTGAACACTGGATAGGCCCGTAGACCACAAGTTCGTAGGATCAACCGGATGGGTATAAGTAAGATCAAAATCCGCCGGAGAAAAGGTGCCATTTGGAATGCCATATCGCCAATTGTACATGTCCCAATCTGGTGTCAAGATATTGGCCGTTGAAAAGTCGGCCCCTACCCTATTGTTGAACAAGGCTATTTTACCGTATAGAGGATGATTGGGTTCCAGGAAATCATCAACCCAGTGCGCATCATGTTGGAAGAACAATTGCTGATCAATCGTATCACCGGCTTGATAGGTTAGTGGATTCCCCCATCTAAACATCAGGTCGCCTCCTCGTCCACCAAAGCCACCATTATGGCTGGCCGCTTCTTCAGTGGTGGTGGTATGATCAATGATCCAGATTTCATCGAAGTAAGGTACACTGAGCATGATCTGTTTCAGCTCATCGCTGTAATCCAATGAATTGGCGTGCATCCAGTCGGGATGGCCATCTACTCTTCCATAATTCACATTGATTAGTTCAGGATGATCTGCTATCACCCCGAAGTTGTCGACCTCCTCATTGAAGTCCTGAACGAGATGATCCCAAGCGTGCCACTCCCAGATAATTTCATCCGTGGCGGGGTCTATTTCAAAAACCCAATCCGGCCACAGCTCATCCTGGGCCAAGGTAGTCGTATCCCGGCCTGCCTGATAACATTCCTCCAAAGTTTTCAGCTCCCAAGCTAGCGCAATGATGGTTCCCTCTTCCGTTACGGCAAAGTCGTGATGCAAACGGAATTGATCGTCATTCATTTCAAAACTCCAGATGAGGTTATTATCCCAATCCCTTATTTCTAGAATGGCACCACCACCGCCGGCCCAGATGGCATCTCCGGCTACGCTGGCGTCCCGCTTTCCTTTGTACAGTAATCCTTCTTCCGTTAGGATAGCAACGTTACCGGGTCGAAAATTGGCATCGTCCGCCCAAGTGTGGACGATTTCGCCACAATTATTGAGTAGGTAGACATTGGGTTGGTTATGAGGAAACAACAGATTATAACCATCAAATGCCTTAACAGGATCGTAAGACAGCAGGCCTACGGTATTGTTTTGAGCGAAAATGGTTGTTGAAAATAAGGACAGGACAAATAGAAGCAGCAGTACATTTCTTTTCATGAAAATTCGGTTTAATTCTTTCCGTCTGAACGAATAGCGCAAGCCTATGGGCATTATCTCTACTCCTCGCGAAGCGATATGGGTAGATAGTTAGTGCAGCGTGACAAGGGTTACTGGCAGAGCAGGACTACAAGCAGCTGCACATAATCCCCAAAATAAACTCAAACTGCGTCAATTCATAGCTCACAATAGAACAGTTGGACGGCTCACCGACAGTGCTCATTCATCTTCTATCATAATAATCAGTTAATCCACCTTCAGCGCTTTAATCGCCTTCAGGTAGCGTCCCATCTCTTCTCTGACCTTCGGGAAGAGTAGTAGCAACCCAATCATATTAGGAAAGACGAGGGCGAGAATCATGGCATCCGAAAACTTGATCACAGCATCCAATGTAATGGCGGCGCCCATAATGGTGAAGACCAGGAAGATGAGCTTATAGGTGAGGTCCGTCCATTTCCCTCTTCCGAATAGGTACTTCCAGGACTGCAGGCCATAATACGACCAGGATAGGATGGTGGAAAAGGCAAATAGCGTCACGGCCACAACCAGCATGTAGGAAGCGCCGGGAATAGCATCATCAAAAGCCATAGAAGTTAGATTGACGCCCCCCAATCGGGAGCCGTCAGCCATCAGGGCCTGGCCATTGACGACATCGCCATACACAAAGGCCCCATCCATGTTGAACATGACGATGATGATGGCAGTCATGCTACAGACGACTACCGTGTCAATAAAGGGTTCCAACAAGCCCACCAAACCTTCCGACGCCGCATATTTAGTATTTACGGCCGAGTGAGCGATAGCCGCAGAGCCCGCTCCCGCCTCATTCGAAAAGGCCGCGCGGCGAAACCCTTGTACCATTACCCCAATGAAGCCGCCTACAATCGATGCCTGCGGCGTGAAGGCCTCCGTAATGATTAAGCCAATGGCATCATCCACAAAACTGAAGTTGGAGAAAATGATGAACAGTGCAGAAGCCACATACAGCACCGCCATCAGCGGGACCAGTTTCTCCGTCACTTTGGCGATGCGCTTGATCCCGCCAATGATGACGATACCCACCAATATGGCAAATATCAACCCGATGATGCTACCCGAGGCAGAGCCTTCAATACCAAACCTGGAGATGATTTGGGCGGCCGCTTGATTGGTCTGAAAGGCATTGCCTCCACCAAAAGAGGCTCCTACACATAGGACCGCAAAAGTGGCACCCAGGAATTTGCCCAACTTCGCCCAACCTCTTTCTTTCAGGCCTTTCGACAGATAGTACATGGGACCGCCGTAGACATTGCCTTCGCTATCGATGTCCCTGTACTTTACACCCAAGGTGCACTCGACGAACTTGGAGGACATGCCGAGTAAGCCCGCAACAATCATCCAAAAGGTAGCTCCTGGGCCGCCGATAGAAATGGCTACGGCCACCATCGCAATGTTCCCCAGTCCTACTGTTCCAGAGACGGCGGTAGCCAACGCCTGGAAATGATTCACCTCCCCGTGGTGGCTTTCATCTTTTATCGTGTCGACGATATCGCCCCCCATTTCATGGACTGTATTGGTGATTGGGGTACTAGCAGATTCCAGGTCGTCATATTTCCCGCGCACTACGGCAATGGCAGTGGTAAAATGCCGGATGTTCACAAAACCAAAATAGATGGTGAAGAAGACAGCACCGAGGGATAATAGGATGAGCACAATGGGAACGTCCACACCAAAGAGTGGAAGTGTAGAAAGGATGAAGCTTTCCCACCAGGTAGCAAAGGGCATAAAAGCCTCATTGAGCTGCTCGTCCAGTCCTTTGGATTGGGCTTGAGTGAGAAATGGGATTCCGAATAAAACAGTAGTGAGTAAGGATTGCTTGGTAGCCATAAACATTGGTTGATGATTTTCACCGCAATGTTTAATCCTGAGCTTTCAAATGATTGTTTTTTCGGAAAAGATGTAAAAATGTCGGTAAGTAGGTTACTGACAAAGACGCCCAACCTATTGAATTACAAGGAGATGTTATCCTTAGGGATTTTCAAACGAATCTTCCGGTCGCGTTTTTCCGACATTTCGAAAAGCGCCGTTTTCAATGGATTTTGATGGTGCTCGGTCGACCAATTCCCTCCTCCGAATACGCCATCCAACAATGCTACCAGCAATCGCTTGATCTGATTGTAGTCATTAATATCAAAGGTCTTGCCGGACACAGCATAGTTCTTTGGCTTGATCTCCAGCCACTCGTCATCCGACAATCTCCGTTGCGCAAACTTGTGGAGCAGTTCGAATAAAGCAGGCGTTAGGGTGACCTCCCGTTTTTCGGCTCCAGGAAAGCCTTTGAGGAAGACCAGATGCTCAATTTTCCCCGATGCTAGTTTATTCCTCAGTAGCTTCAGGTGGAGATGGTTCGAGCCCGGCACCACATTTTCAGCTAGTTCCTTCACCCAGCTCAAGGCCAGGGCAAAGAAGATCATGATCAAGGTAGTCTTGAAGATCGCCGAGAACAAGGTCAAGTTAATCTCATTCCCAAGGAGCTTGTAGAACTGAGCAACTAGCGTGATCAGAATGCACACCAGAGATAGGAAAGCCAGGGCCTTCAATCGGCGCTTCAGAAATGATTCCCAGAGCACATACCCCAGAAAGCCCAAAGTGAAGATGGCGTAATAAACATCCAGTTCATTGATCATCGTCAGATCGGCACCAGAAACCATGCGCGTTACCGTGGGCAGCAAAGAAAACAGAAAAGGTAGGCCCACAATGTAGATCCAGTACTTGGATTCGATGATATGCCGGATCGGGTCTGGTATGTACCTAAACCATGGCAGGGCCAATAAGATGAATAAGCTGTTGAGCAAAGACCACACACTTCGCCATCCATCTACGACAAAAGCGGAGGTGATGTCGGTTTCAATGAAGTAGATTTCGAAGGCACCAGAAATACTCCAGCACAGAACGGAGAGCGCCAACCATACTTGCCCGAAGTCGTTCTGCTTTTTCCCAATGTGCCACCAAATGGACAGCAATGCCACAAAGGCAAAGAGGCAGACAGAGAACTGCCACCAACCATAGAATGATATCACTTCATTGTTAAGCATGCGGATTGTGTATTGTGGTCCGTATCATTTGTATCGCTCTTTTCATTCGTCGTCTACGAGCTCCGCTTTTTTAGCGTAATTCCAATCAGCCTTGGTATACCAACCTTACTTTCTTCATCGAAATGTTCCTTCAGGTCGATCAATTCAAATCCATTCTGCCTGGCTACCTCCAAGTATTCCGAAACATGATGAACGTAGGTTTCTAGTTCTTCTGTCCCTTGATCCGTTTCAAATTGAGCTTTGCTCCCCGAGTACTGCTTGAAGGGGTGAAGCTCACTGATAAAGAAAACTCCGCCCTCTTTTAGCTTAAGCTGAGCCTGCCCAAAGATAAAGTCCAGGTTTTCAATATGCTCCAATACCAGGCTACAAGTGATCAAATCGGCATAGCCATCTTCTATCTCCCATTCAACCGTCAAATCTGCTTTCCTGAATTCCACTCGCTCATCCTGAATCTTGGCCTTGGCTTTATTCAACATCTCTTGTGAAAAATCCAGGCCGATAATCTGATCTGCTTTTTCCAAAAGGGAAACCGTGTTTTTCCCCGTTCCGCAACCTAATTCTATGACTTTGGAGAAGTCGAATGCACGTAGTGCTTCAATGGTTGCTTGCTGATCTAAGTCCCTCGTCTTATTGGAATTCGTGTCGTATTGGTCGGCCCAGATATTGTATGCTTTCTCAATGCTCATTGGTTTACAGGTCTAGATTTCCGAAGGGCTTCAATCTGCTCCTATACCCTCTCCAAATCAATAGTGTAAAGAATAGCAAAATTCTTTTGCACCAAGGACTTGCTTCCTGTTAAATACAAGAAGCAAGTCCTATGGTGGCATCTATTCTCCTTCCTGCATTCGCTGAATTAGATTCCGAGCATTGTCGTTCTCTGGATTCAAATCCAATGATTTCTGATAGTACTCAATGGCCAGCTCCGTTTCGCCCAGTTCCATACAAGCCTCCGCATAACTATCATAGACATTGAAGCTCTCCGGGTAAAGTGCCATATTAATAGCGAACATCTCTTTTGCCAACTCCTTTTTGTCATTGAACAGGTAGCGATACCCCAATCCGTTCAAATAGTTTTCATTGACGGCAGGGTCATTTTCGTCCTTTGCCTGAGCGGACTTATAGGCCTCCAATGCTCCTTCAAAATCGCCACTAACAAGTATTTCGATAGGCAGCACAGCATCGCCTGGCAACTTCTCATACTCGGATTCGATCTCGTGGTTGCGGGAATTCAGCATGAGCAATTTCATCACACCGCTCTCCTCGTCCCTTTTGAACTGATAGAGTACGTCCGCATCTCTGAGGACAAAGGTGCTATCCGTTATTCGCGTGAACGGAACCGGCTCTCCTTCTGCACCATATCTGTACCACAACTGATCGGTCCGGTCTACAACCTCAATGATGTCGAACCCACGCATGCTGTACTTACCAAGAATGTCTGGATCTAGGCCCACCGGACTGTCCGATTCCTTGTACCTCGGAAAATAATTGGCCCAGTCATAGGTAAGGGCCACCGAACGGATCAGTTCGGCAATGAAATCAGGCTGATTGGCATTGATCATTACCACCGCACCATAGCCGCCTTCTTTGTGGGCCACCATTTCGCTGGAAAAGCCTTCGTTCCAGCCACCATGTTCGAAATAGACTTGATCTCCTCTTTGGCTGATAAAAATACCAAGGCCAACAAATTCCTCTACGAAGGGCGTAAGCATTTGGTCGGTCATATCGTGCGACAAACCAACCGTGCTTTCTCCCTTTAGCGTCTGCTGAATATTGAGCGCAAACTTGGCCAGGTCTTCGGCGGTGGTCCAAAGTCCGGCGGCGGCCATTTCAGGATAGGTGTGGCGCTTGCCCGTGGTCATATCGCCATTGGGTAGATATCCGGTCGCCGCAAGCTTCAACTGCGCTTCTTCGAGCGGTTGATCGAAGGTGCTGTGGTCCATGCCTAGCGGGCTTAGAACCTGTTCGTGCATGATTTCCGGAAAGGACTTGCCTTCCACATCAATCATCAATTGCTGCACCACATTGTATCCACCTCCAGAATAGCGGAAGCTCTCCTCTGGTGTTTTGTCTACCACAATTGCGTTCGAATTCGCTGGTGACTCACCGTTTAGTACTTGTATTAGATTTGGAACGGGCAGACCGGGGCTGTACCCTAGAAATCCATGCACAGTAGTTCCAGCTGAATGGTTGAGCAGGTTCTTGAGGGTGACCGCGGTATTGGCAGTAAACTCATTTTCGCCTAAGCTCCATGATTTCAGCTGGCTGTTGATATTGGCATTCAAATCAATCTTGCCTTGCTCCACTAATCCCAAAGCGGCATAAGCGGTAACGGGCTTACTGATGGAGGCGGCTTGAAACAGGGTATTTTCAGTGACAGGAACCGCACTGTCTTTTTCGACTGTTCCATAGGTTTTTGTCCAGGCTATTTCTCCATCGTGGATTACGGCGATACTCACCCCAGGAACACCGTAGTGCTCCATTCTTTCCTCCAGCGTCCAGGTAGGATCACCTTCGATGTATACCGGTGGAATGAGATTAGATTCTACTGCTGAAATCTTATCATCGGACGATTCTGGCTTCATGGTTTCATCAACACAGGATAGTAAAGATGCAAGGCATAGAAGGATTAATAGTCGTGATTTCATTTTGCTTGTTTTAGTAGGTGATTTGGTTGTCGGCAACAGTCGTTTACCCATATGCACTTGACTGCACATAACCCTCAAGATAATCCCAAACTACGTCAATTCATAAATGCACTTCAGCTTGGTTGCAGAGTAGGTATAAATTGAAGAGCCTGTTAGCGATCCGCACTTTAGCGCAAATCTCCAACAGGCTCTTATTGTAAGTACACTGATAAAAGCTACCAGCTATTCGAGCATGCCCCATCTCTATATGAGACTGCCAACTGACGTCTTACGGGTTTATTTCCTTTGCCTTAGCCCTTTGCATCGGGTTAGGCTGCTCTTTTTGAACGTGCTTCCTGAACACCTCGAATCTTGATGGCAACTCCCGCACCGGCCAGTTGTTATTGCTTTCGTCGATGTCAGCTGTTTCCTTGAAAGGATCGATTCGGATGGCCGTTACCACCTTGTCCTTCACAAAGACTTTCTGGAAACTGCCTTCGTTCTTCCGCCAGATTTCTACTGGTACTTTCTCGATTTCGGTGGTACCGTCTTCAAAGGTCCACTCGATGATTACGGGCATGACCAAACCACCTTTGTTACTGAAGAACAGTTCGTAATAGTTGTTATCACCAAACTGCTTTTTCTTCTCTCTTCTGGTGAATTGTTCTTCATACAGTAGCGTGGTGCTGGTGGTGATACTATCTTCCGTTTCCCACGGCTTGTAGTCATTGTAGAAATCCTGTAATGCCTCCTCTTCCTGAACGGGGAAAACCATGCCTTCCTCGCGGTTGCGGATTCTGGTGATATCCTGGAACAGTGGTTCCTCTTTGGTGGTGCTGGTGTCCTCCGTTCTTTCCGGATCATTCTCCAGATCGACCTTGTACCAGTTGATGCTGTCTAAAGAGATATCTACCACGTCGGTGGTGTAGAACCAACCCTTCCAAAACCAGTCCAGATCGTATCCACTGGCGTCCTCCATGGTGCGGAAGAAGTCTGCAGGAGTAGGGTGCTTAAAGGCCCATCGACGGCAATATTCCTGGAAGGCAAAGTCAAATTGCTCCCGGCCCATGATGGTTTCCCGAAGAATGTTCAGCGCGGCAGCAGGTTTGAGGTAGGCATTCGGGAAATAGTGGACGATGTTCTCCGTATTGGTCATGATGGGTTCCAGTTGGTCTTTTGGTAGCGACATATAATCCACGATCATATGCGCACCCACCCATGACTTGTAGTTGTTATCCCACTCTTGCTCCGCCACGTATTGGACAAAGGTGTTGATGCCTTCATCAAACCAGGCCCACTGTCTTTCATCGCTGTTGATGATCATGGGGAAATAGTTGTGCCCTACCTCGTGGATGATCACCGAGATGGCGCTTAGCTTGGCGGATTCTGTATAAGTACCATCCTCTTCCGCTCTTCCCGGGTTAAAGCAAATCATCGGATACTCCATACCGTTCGCTGCTTCAACAGAGATAGCAACGGGATAGGGGTATGGGATGGAGAAATTAGAATACGTCTTTAAGGTGTGAGCAACAGCCTCGGTAGAATACTTCCGATAAATAGGGTAAGCCTCTTTCGCGTAGTAGCTCATGCACATCACGGGCTCCCCTCCTTCATTCGGGTAGCTCATAGCGTCCCAGATAAACTTCCGGCTAGCGGTCCAGGCGAAGTCTCTGACATTTTCCGCTTTGTAGTGCCAGGTCTTCATGGTCCGAGACTTTTTGGTTCCCTCCATGGTTTTTGCTTCCTCCAAAGTGACAACCTCTACTGGCTCGGATGAGGACTGGGCCTGTTTCCATCTGTCCAGCTGTGCTGGCGTCAACATTTCGGAGTAGTTCTGGCAATTGCCGGTACTACCGACCACGAAATCCTCCGGCAAGGTCATCTTCACATCGAAGTTTCCGAAGTTCAGGGCGAACTCACCACGTCCGGTGAATTGATTATTCTGCCATCCTTCGAAATCGCTGTAGACACACAATCGCGGGTACCACTGGGTCATGGTAAAAATGTAATTCTCATCATCTGGGAAAAACTCATACCCGCCACGTCCCCAACTTGCGGAGTTGATCCGGTCGATTAGGTAATAGTGCCATTTTACATTGAAGGAAAAGCTTTCACCCGATTTAAGCGGCTGCGGTAAAAGGATCCTCATCATGGTTTTGTTGATGGTATAATCCAATGCGGAACCATCCTTCCGGGTTACGGCCTCAATATTGACACCGAACTTATCGAGCTCTCTCCAAGGTTCTAGGGAGCGCAATTGTTGCTCGCTCATGGCCGGAGAAATACTGCTGGGTTCAAATCTATGATTGTCGGCGTCCGCGGCGTGTTGATTCTCGTCTAGTTGGAGCCAAATGTATCGCAGCGTATTCGGAGAATTATTGTGGTAGGTGATTAGCTCCGTACCGTCAAGTCGCTGATTTTCAACATCAAGGGTACATTCGATCACGTAATCAGCATTCTGTTGCCAGTATTCCGGACCAGGAGCTCCGTCGGCGCCACGGTAGTCATTGGGTGAGGCCAGCATTGGCCCTAGTTGTTCAAACTTTACACCGTGGTTGGGTTCAGTTTGAGCAGTTAGCTGGAACGCCATAAGGAGCATTCCAAAAACAAGCATTGAAACGCGGGATTTCAATTCGTTTTGCATGGTGTTCTTGTTTAGAAATGATAGATGCCATAGTCCTACAGATGTAAGGCTGGACTGATAGTGCTTCTTTAATTAGTGGCCAAGCTAATAAGACAAAATGAAAGTGCACTACCCTAAATGCGATAGGGGAAAGATAATGACATCTTAGGCAGTGTATCAGTGCTTTTTTGAATTGAAATCTTAGGAAGGTGCGCTGCTCCATTTGTGAGCGCTAAGCCTCAAGGTGAGGTACTCTCCGTCTTCCTATTCGTCTCGGTACTGTTCTAAAATCTTTGCATCCACCCAGTAGATATCCTGGTTACTGGTGTAGAAGAGGTACTTCCCATCGTTACTTACGAAGGGGCAAAGTTCGTGGCCTTCGGTATTGATCTGCTCCCCCATATTCTTAGAGGGTGTCCAGGAACCATCAGGATTCTTGAAGCTGATGTACAAATCGCCTCTACCGAAGCCTTCCTCTCTTCTCGCACAAAAGATGAGGTAAGATTCATCTAGATCCACAAATACATCTGCTTCGTAAGCTGGCGTATTAATGGCATCTCCAAGCCGAGTGGGTTCTTGAAATTCGCCGTCGACGAACCGTGAGGTATAGATATCGAAGTCATTCCCTCGCTTATTCGACGAAAAGTACATGTCGCCATTGCGCGTGAAGGAGATGTAATACTCATTCTGATTCGAATTGATCTGGGAGCCGGCATTGATTGGCTCTGACAAGCCGTCTTCTTGTCGTTCTACATACCAGATGTCATAGTCCTTGGGTTCGCCTGTACCGTCCATGGCCCGTCGAGAAATGAAGTACAAGCGGTTCTCGTCGGGCGAAAGGAAGGGATCATTGTAGACGTAGGCAGAATATTCCAGCAAGGTTTTGGGTTGACTCCATGATCCTCCCGTAAGTTTTGAATACCGTATTTCGTCCTTTCCATCCACGTTGACCCCGTAAAAGAACTCGGTAGCTTCTCTATTGAAGACCGATCCAAATTCGTACTCGTCTTTTGTGGACACCACATTGGGTGCGAACTTTTCGGGAGTCAAGGAGGGCGGAGTTTGCTGGAGGTACTTGAGCTCATCATTGGTGATACCTATGGAATCCAAATCATGCTCATGCAGTCCTACATGAGAACAGGCGTGAATGGAGGATGCATTGATATTCTGATAAAATAGCACTCCGGCAAGTAGGAGTAGTAAGCTGACTTTCTTTTGCATGATAACTATTGATGACTGTAAAACCAATGAAGAGCAGCGCTAGCAATAAGGTACCACTACCCTATTCCCAAACCTCTTTCTAACCATTACTAAAGATCATGTAGATGAGTTGGGGTTGCATCTGGAGGTGAGATGGGTTCAGTTTCTCCCAGGTTACTCTACCTTACTATTTTGTTAGTGTGGTGATAAGCAGGCAAATTGGGACACTGATTTACGCGGATTAGCACAGATTTCTTTTCCTTAGTCGCGACGCGACTAGAGAAAAATTAAAAATCCGCGGCATCTGCGCTAATCCGCGTCCGTAAAACATGGGCTTTGTTCACTATGATAATTTTTGTAAAGTAGAGTACTCTTAGGCAAGGCCTTATTGCCATTATTCCAAGTTGGTATTCATTCATGCAACTTCACCACCAAACGATAAAGAAGGTAGAATAGGATTCTCCGTGTTTCTGCCAGCAGAGCAGCGCTTGTTTTTGGGCCATGCTTTTATTGATGTGAGGGTGGAACTGATCAAATCCTTCCCAATTTTCATGCTCAGCGGGGTCTATTCCCCATTCCCTTTTTTGCGGTAAATAGTAGGTCTTTTGGGAGTGGTCTAAGCGGATAAAATCTTCGACGCTTAAATAGTATCCTTTGATGGCTTTCTGATAGGCAGCGGGAAAATGCGCATCAGATTGATAGGGAATAAACAGATTAGCCAATAAGCATAGCTGTTGCGAAATGGCCTTTGGCCCTAGCTGATCAAGTAGTGGTTTAGCTGCCTTGTGGTAGAGTAAAGGGAACTGCTTGTTTCTTGTTTTCTCCAGTTTCTCCCGCAAAGAATCATTCCTATTCGGCCCGATCCAGTTGTTGATGAGCTCCGAAGAGATACTGGGATCGTACAAGTAGAACTTATACGCTAGCTCGACATGAATGAGCCGGTCTGTGTTTGGTGATGATAGAATGAAGTCAATTTCCCCTATCGTCTGCTTATTCTCGACGAGTTGGATATTTTCATAAAGGACTTCATAGTTTGTAGAAGACTTGATGAGCGTAGCGACCACCTTCTCTGCCAGATGCCCCAGCCTCAGATCCGTTGGCAGCGGAAAATCGAGATCACCTCCCAGCTCTAATTCGGATAGCTCAAAAGATGGCCAGCCGGTGATGGATGCGTCCAGGTTGGGGGTGCTGAGGATGGAGGTTATTCTGGATTTATTGTTCATTGTGGTTAAGTGGGGCGGCTGGTTTACTATCTCTAGCTCCCTATTAACACCTTACTGTGGTGCGCCGTTTGCGGTATGAACATGTTCTTACAAGCTTTGTTCTCAGTTGCCTAATTTTCATCAGTTCATAACTAATAATTCTCATCTCTTCATCCCAAGATTATAGCAAACATAACTGACACATAGAACTTAAATTTTAATGATCTTCTCAACTATTCTAGTGTTATCATACTGTATTTCTATATAATATATTCCAGTCCTCAAAGCAGCTAGATCGATGAAATTTTGTTTTGAACTGACAGGCACAAGCTGCACCAAGTTCCCTATACTATTGTAAATTCTTATTTCCGCATTTTTATCTTCAAAATCAGGAGCAGTAACGATTACATTGCTTAATACAGGGTTGGGATAGATGCGCCAATTTTCAACTTCTATGTCTACATTGGTCGTAATGTCAGAACTTTTAACAAAGAAATAATCTCCACCGCACCAGCATGCTAAACAGGCACAAAGGCTCTCTACAAATAGAGAATCACTATGGGTTAAAATCATTTTTCTGAAACAATAATATTCTTCAAAATAAGCATTAACTAAAAATTCTCCCTCGTTTAATGTAGACTCCTGGATTACTGAATAATACTCCTCATCCTCATACCCATCTCTAGTTAGTGTAAGCAGGATTGTATCAGGCGAATAAGGCTCAACCTTCAGACTAGTCTCAAGCAAAGGCGGATCGTCATAACCGCAAGCACTTACCTCTCTATAATTTGCCCACTCTCCATATAATTCATCTAAATTAGACTGAGCTTTTGAATAATTGTGGAAGAGTAAAAGCAACAATAGAATTGTCAATCGTTTCATCACTTTATCTTATTGGCAGTAATACTTGTCCCACTCACAAATAGGGTAAGGCTTTCGGCTTCTTTTCTATCGCCAATATTAAAAACACAACGGATAGGCTGGTCCTCTACCCAAAACTTGTTGTGCTCATAAGGCAGTAATTTCATGAGCATGCCAGGTGTATCTAAGTTGGGCGTACGTTCCAAAATAATGTCATCCTCTTTCTTATAGACCTTTAGATAGCTCGTCTCACGCACTTTGTAGGCCCCCACATATCGATTTAATTTCCTGTTGCGGAGCTTTATGACGTTAACTTCTGACAGCTCCTTGTTTACATATTCCGCTTCAAATACATTTTTCTGTCCTTCACTAAATCCATCTTCATTGACCTGATACCAAATGGTACTGGTGTCCTGTTTATACGCCGGTGTAAACACATCCACCATTTGAGTGTATAGATTAGGCATAATAGAGTGGATATTTCCTTCATGCGCGGTAAGAACACTCACATGCCCACCTTCAATAATTTCATTTCCAACTTCTCTGACCGTACACTTTTGCATCACCTCTTTCCGCCCATTTTTTATTATTTCTCTGGTGGTAGAGAGTTGTTCCTCTAGGGAGTAATTCTTGGCCAATATGCTTCCCGAAACAACATTAATCACTCCGGTCATATCTGGATGATCATGATGCGGAATGTATTCCCCTTTTTCGAATTGAAAAAGCGACACCTGAAAATCTACTTCCATATGAAGATTTGTAGCTTCAGCCATGTTGGGGGTCCTATCTTCATAGGATTCAAGTTCTTTTCGGATGTTTTCGAATCCCGGAAAATGGCACTGTAGAAGTAATTGCTTTACCTGTTGGGTGTACTGTTTTTGGTCCCACGGTATTTCGTATTGGGTCTTGGCTAATTGCGTAAGCCGCTCTAAAAATGCATCCCAGTTGATGGCCGTATCTTGGTTCCACTTGCCGAAATGAGCATTCGCAGACTGGGCATAAGTGGTGATGGAGTTAAGCTGTAAAGCTATTCCCGCAAACCCTAAAGCACTGAGCTTTATGAATTCTCTCCGTTTGAAATCGTCCATAAACTATCTTTAAGTTGATTCTATATTTGTCTTTAAACAGAGGGATAACTGTACCTAATCCCTTGCGTTTAACCCTTAAGATAAGCCCAAACAACGTCAATTCATAAAGGCAGCACGTGTGCCAGCCAATAATCAGGTATCACTTTTCGCCAGCTCTCCTTCATCCATTCGTACTGCGCATTGCACTTGGTTTTCTAAACTATTCAAACGCATCAAAAAGCTTCCTCAAAACCGCACGCGTTCTTCGATGCCCGTAGCGATACCCATAAGCGGTGGCCGTTAGGGAAATAACCATGTTTTCTTCTGGTATCACGATCAATTGATTACCACCGTTGCCCGAGGCCCAGAGGTAATCTATTTCTCTTCCGTTACTGATGGTTTTAGTTCTGTACCAAAACATTGAATAACTGTCCCAGATAGATGCATTGGCAGGGTCACTAATTCCTTTACTGTCGATGAGCAATTCGATATAGTCCTGGGGAATGATCTGCTGGTCGGCCCATTTTCCTTCGTTTGCTACCAGTACCCCGATTTTGGCCAGATCTAGTGTAGATAGAAATAAGGTGCCGGCGGCAACTGTTTGGTTAGCGGGGTTGGTGTACCAAAAGTACTTCGTGATCCCTAAGGGTTTAAATACCTTTTCATCGGCATAGTCTCTTAAACTCATGCCTGTTTTTTCTTCAATAATAGCGCCTATCAAGGCTGCATTAATATCGGCATACACCCAATTTTTTCCTGGTTCATTGGGTTGAGATATTCCTAGTAAGTAGGTGAGCCATTCGTCCTTTCCCATCCATTGACCTGCATTACCGGGCGTCTCCCATCGATCGGAATCGGCATCCAAGCCCGAGGCCATATTTAACAAGTCCCTGATCTTGACATTTTTGTAATCCTCATGCAGCATCGGGTATTTCTCTTTGGAGAAAAAGGAGTAAACATCTTGATCGAGATTACTCACTATGCCATCTTCCATGGCAACGCCTAGTAGTAGGCTGGTGATACTTTTCCCCACCGATCGTACGTCATTGATATCGGTTCGCCAATTGTTGGTGTAGAAGTACTCGATCACAATTTTATGGTCTCGAATGACGACCATCCCGGTGAAATCATTCTGCTCAAAGCCACTAATGAAATCGTCCAGTGCATTTAAGGAATCTTGACTAAATCCTACCTCTTCGGGAATGATCGCAGGTAGGTCAGGAATGGGAGGTCTTTGGCCAAAAGCAATGGTAGTAATACAGAAACAGATAGAGAAAGCTAATAACTTCATAGTGTTATTTTTCAGTGACCTTTGAGTTAAGCACTACCCAAGATAAAGATTGTACCCCTGTTTTCTACCAAAAAAAACGCACCTACCGGACCTTCCCAGTAAGTGCGTACCCATTGTTATGATTGAAACCTTAGGGCAGTACCACCGTATCGATCACGTGGATGGTGCCATTAGACGCGTTCAAGTCGGTCTTAGTGATGTAGGAGGTATTCCCCTGAGCATCAATCAAAGCTGCTCTACCATTCTTGATAGTTGCCGTGAGCGTGCTTCCCGCTACGGTCTTCATCTCAAAACTTCCACCGGTAGCTTGGATGGCCATCACCAACATCTCCGCTGAGATATCTGTCGGTACGACATGGTAAGCCAGGATGGTGGTCAGTTGATCTTTGGCCTCTGGCTTAAGCAGAGACTCCACTGTTCCGGATGGAAGTTTTCCAAAAGCATTGTTGGTCGGGGCGAATACCGTGAAGGGTCCGTCCGACTTCAGTGTACTCACCAGGTCGGCAGCTTGTACTGCAGCCACCAAGGTGCTGAAATCATCGGCAGAAGCGGCAATGTCTACGATGTCCTTATCATGGTGATAGGATACATTAGTGGCGTTACTGCGGCTACCACCACATTGGGCAAAAGCAGATTGAGCGGATACACAAACACTCAACAGGGCGATAAAAAGGATCTTTTTCATTCTTAATTTAGTTTTGTTTGGAAGGTGAAACTTCCTTGATACAATCGGTTGACATTGATACCTACCGAGAAAAAAGCGCCTTGGATTTTTTGCGGGGCATTTTTTTTAATTTTTTCTTTTGGGGGTGGTGGAACATGGGAGTTTAGCTTTGCTAAGACTGTAGTTGGTAGTGCTGAGGAATTGTATTTCAGGCTTAATAGGTGGTGTTCGCGCTATCGCGCTCACGGGAAAAGCTCCCTCTCGGTCGCAGTAGTACCAACTGCGTCGGCGATAGCCGCGTAACCGCGAGCCTAGCGAGCTTTTTCCGTGAACGTAAGTGAACTTCAACCGTGAGCGCGATAGCGCGAACACACCCTACCAAGCTTTGCCTGAACTGACTAAGCATCCCTACCAAATCAAAGCTCAACAGCCCCCCAGCCTCCAACACCAAGTGAACAAAAGCACAAAATTGGAGTTAGAGATTCATGCTTTCTAAACAGGCTTACCAACATCTATGTGACCAACTACAGGCCCGTGATCAAGCGTGTATACCGCTCATCTACGACCACTATGGTGATGCACTTTATGGTATTATCTACCGGATTGTAGGGCGGGAAGAAGACGCCGCTGAGGTGCTACAAGACACCTTTGTAAAGATCTGGGAAAACGGTTCTACTTATGACCCCGAACGGGGCAGACTGTTTACCTGGATGGTCAACATTGCTCGCAATCTGGCCATCAATCGTCGCAACTCGAAGGGATTTCGTCAGCAGACCGAAGTCCAAACGGACGAAAAATTGGTATATCTATCTGATAGGTCACGTGAAACGGTACCTGAGACCGTAGATGTAAAAGGGATGCTGCAAAAGATTGACGAAAAATACCGGACGGTCATTAGCTTATTATACTTGCAGGGCTACACTCAGCAAGAAGTGAGCGACCGCCTACAAATACCCTTAGGCACGGTCAAATCTCGGGTCAAAATAGGCTTGCGAGAACTCAGAAAATGGTATGATTTTGACACCACCGCCGCTTTATTATCCGCCTTCGCTATTGTAGATTTAGAAATATGAACAAAGAACTGAGGGGTATATTAGAATCTGATTTACTGGAGCGCTACTTGCTGGGTGAGGTAAGTGAGCAGGAGAAAGCGAAGGTGCTGGAACTACGCCGAACGTCGCCTGAGATCAGGGAGGCACTGGACAAGCAGGAAGCTACCCTGGAGCAGATCGCCCTGGAGCAACAGATGACAACGCCACCAGGCTTACGGGATAAAGTCCTTCGCCAAGACTACCCTGTAGAGCCGCAGGTACCTTCGAGCCGGTTGAGCTATACTTGGTTGGCCTATGCTGCCAGCTTACTACTGGTTGCCGGCGGCGTCTGGATTTGGCAGCAGCAGCGCATCAATGAGCTGGAAGCACAAGCGACTGCCTACACCGAGCAGATCGCTCAAATGGAAGCGGATTGCCAAAAGACAAACCTCCAATTTGCATTCATTAATGCACCTGATACGCAGCCAGCGGTACTCACCGGTACGGACTATGCCCCCAATAGCATGGTCATTGTGTACTGGAACCCTACAGAGAAAGCTTGCCTACTACGCGTAGCGAACCTACCTGATATCCCCGCGGATAAAACCTACCAACTCTGGGCCGATATTGATGGTGAAATGAAAAGCCTTGGCACCTTTAATCACCAGTCGGCACAGGAAGAGCTACTCCCTATGGCTTACCTGGATCATGCCGAATCCCTTAACGTGACTGTGGAGCCCGCAGGCGGGAATGATCACGCAACAGTGAGTACATTGTCTGCGGCGGTAGCAATTTAAGGTTTATAGGGTTTCTGTATATCCTTGGGGGTTGCATAGGTAAACGACCTCCGGGTTGTCGGTTTATTTGGTGGTTTGCCTTCCGATTTTCGTAAGAACACTATCAACGGGCTCCCACAGTTCAATTTTATTCCCATCAACATCCAATATGTGTACAAATTTACCGTAGTCATAGGTTGCAATTGCATCGAGAATGGTGACTCCATTGTTCTTTAGTTTCCGAACTAATCCTTCCATATTTTGGACCCGATAATTTATCATGAATTCTCTTTCAGAGGGGTCGAAATAGCTTGTAGAGTCTGCAAAGAGATCCCAGTTAAGATAATTGACTTCATCAGGGCGATTTGCATTCCTAAATTCGAACGGAGAACCGTAGTCATCAACGGCGAGACCTAAATTGTCTCTATACCATTCTTTCATTTCTTCAGGACTACTTGATTTGAAAAATATCCCTCCAATTCCTGTCACTTTTGGAATAGTATCTAATGATTCAATGGGGTTACTTTCCACTTCTACGATAGTATTTATTTCATCCCCTTCTTGCTTACAAGCAATCAAAGTCATAGCTAATAGTAATAAGCGAATAGATGGTCTCATGATCTACAGATTCTAGTTTGTTTTTTTAAGGTACCACGCAAGCTCTCTGCTACATAGGTGTGCACGTACAACTTACATTACCATTAGCCATTGTTAATGTAAGTTCTCTAGTTAATGCTTGATTATGCTTTTACTGAATAGATCACCTTTGTGAATGATTTGCATATGGTAAACTCCGTTTGGAAACTTGGAAATATTAATTTGACGGCCATCTAAAGTTCCAGTTTTTAATCTCTCCCCTTGGCAATCCGCTATTACATAGTTTCCGTTATCTACACCAATAATTTGTACGATTCCGGAAGTTGGGTTTGGAAAAATACGTATGTCCTTTCCTTTTTTTAATAATACAGATATAACTTCTGAGAACCCATATTTTCCGTCATGATCTAATTGCTTTAAGCGGTAGTAATTAATTCCTGAATAGGGATTCCTGTCCTGAAAAGTATACTCATTGAATTCATTTGTCGTTCCTTTCCCTTTCACAAAGCCAATGGTTTGCCAATCGGTACCGGCTTTCGTTTTTTGTACTTCAAAGCCTTTGTTATTTCGTTCCGAAGCCGTTTGCCAGAAAAGCATCACTCTATTATCAGATTCTTGTCCGTAAAAGGCATAAAGCTCTACAGGTAAAACGATCTCCTCAAAAATTCTTACATGACCAGAATTCGATCCATTGCCATCATTCAAATAGGCTCCGATAGCAACACGGGTGCCTGCCGAGGACAGCGAAACAGAAATACCAGATAGGTCACTAGCAGCTTCACCGTCTATATCACTGCCAACCTGTGTCCAAGTACCACCACTCTCTTTATATATTCTTACATGACCCGAACTAGATCCATTTCCATCATTGAAAAGGGCTCCAATTGCCACACAATCACCGGTGGAGGACAGGTCCACGGCCCTTCCAGAAAAGTCAGCAGAAGCTTCGCCATCAATGTCACTGCCAACCTGTGTCCAGGTACCACCGCTTTCTTCATATATCCTTGTATGACCGGAAAGGTTTCCATTCCCATCATTTGCCGAAGCTCCGATTGCTACTCGATCACCTGTTGAGGATAGCGAGATAGAAATACCAGATTGGTCATCAGCAGCTTCGCCGTCAATGTCATTTCCAACCTGTGTCCAGGTACCGCCACTTTCTTCATATATTCTTACATGACCCGAATTGGATCCATTTCCATCATTGTTAGTGGCTCCGATTGCGACACGGGTACCTGTTGAGGATAGCGAGACTGAGACCCCAGAGTTATCATCTGTCGCTTCGCCATCGATATCGCTACCTATTTGTGATTGTGCGATCAAACCAGAATAGAAAAAAGTCAAAATGACAAACAGTAAATATTTCATGATATTGAGGTTTAGGATGTATAAACAACCAATCCACTTCTATCATATACTTCTGATTACGAGTCGCTTATGACAACTTCTTTTTGCCTAGTGAATTTAGATAAAGTGGATGGCCAATAAGTGAAAAATACGTTAGTCAATAGTCCGTGGCGATTTTGAGAGGTATC
>ENA-UENW01000158-UENW01000158.1-marine-metagenome-genome-assembly--contig:-NODE-158-length-38236-cov-161.380703_pt1 | contig 38236 bp, 26 predicted proteins | sample MGYA00237876_ERZ529329 | MGnify/ENA primary metagenome ERZ529329 (study PRJEB26372, sample SAMN05368346) | marine metagenome | biome: cultured habitat; feature: ocean water; material: water; isolation... | reverse complement strand
AACAACACCATTTTATTTTGGAGAGACTATAACCTCTGAGTTAGTTAACTATTATGGCAACTTTACTTATGCTGATGCTCCCAAAGGAACATATCGAAAAAAAACAACAAACGTAGGAATTTTTCCACCCAATGCATTTGGTTTATATGATATGCATGGTAATGTCTGGGAGTGGTGTGCCGATGAATGGCATAACAACTATTATGGTGCTCCTACAGATGGTAGTGTTTGGCTAAATGGAAATGAAAACCTCTCACCGCAGCGGGGTGGTTCCTTAGTCAACTATCCTGATCTTTGCCGTTCTTCGTTTCGCCTCTACTTCAATAGTCGTGGCGAACGCAGCAGCACTACAGGTTTTCGCGTTATCTGCGATATCGGGAGAACTCTTTGACCCTTTTCTCTTTTTCCCTTTTGCTCTTTATCCTCTCTTTTTCTTTTTCCTTCCCTGGTGCTCTGGAAAAAAAAATTTTTTTTGAGATATTGAAACTAAGTAACAAATTATCAAAAAAAATTAGAGGCAAAAGCTGTTAAACCCCTATAATACCGACTCATCAATATAGTGTGTAGTAAAACTTTTGCTCTACCTATAGCACTACCTCTTGTGGTCAGTAAAGTTATTGGGTTAGATAAAACATGGTAGCATCCGTATTATTTAGCATTATTGTAGGAGGTTATGGCATTTGCCCATAGCCATTACATAATGAAGCAAGGAATAATATAGCTTTGAACCTAGGGGACTTGATATTAAATAAATTTTCCCCAGTAGCGATCGCCATCAAAAATTAATCAAATATAACTTCAGGCTAAAGCTCTACTACGAACTTCAACTTACAACTCATCAGATAAATTTTAGATAAATTTTAGATAAATTTTCCCCAGTAGCGATCGCCACTCAAAAATTAATCACACATCACTTCAGGCTAAAGCTCTACTACAAACAAAAAACTTTTTTATTAATAAAAAAACCTTTGACTAAGAATTAGAACTTATAGTTTTTGGGAAACAGTAACAAAATAATTGAACTCAGAAATAGTCACAAAACCCCAACTAGAAAACACCATTGATCTTTCTAATATCATTTATGTAATTATTTAGCAGTTTTCCAGAGTCATCACAGTTATTCCCCTCCTATTATACCATTAGAACATCAATTATTTAGCCGAAAGCATCTAGAGTATTTTTCAGTATAGTTCTGTACTTTAGGTACTTTAGATAGTTAAAAATCTTAACTACTCCGGCTAATAATATATGATAAAATAGGAAAGCCATCAACTCCCCTTATGTTCCAGTGTGATCAGAAACAAAACTAATCAAAAATTAGCCTTATGATCATAAACATTTCACATAAACCAAATTTCTCCGCTATATTTACACCAATGCTACCAGACTAGACATCAATAGTGTTACTAGTCCCCTAGCTTGCCATTTAGCCTACCTTTTCAACAAACCTCCTTTATCAACCCAACATAAGCATAATATTTTTGTCTAGTGTATCAAACTCATGTTAAAAAGATAAAGTACAGCTAAAAAACTTATAAGTAGGAAACTAAAAATGCCCGAAAAAAATCAATTGATACAAAATTTATTAGAAAACTTACAACTATTACCCCATCCAGGAGGTGGGTTTTATAAAGAAGTATATCGTAGTCAAGGGATCATTCCTAAAACAGCATTAAGCCAAAAATTTTCAGGCGATCGCTCATATTGTACCAGTATTTATTCTTTATTAACCTCAGAAGACTTTTTTGGCTTTCATAAAGTCAAGCAAGATGAGATATACCATTTTTATGGAGGAAGTTCACTTACCGTTCATACTATCAGCCAAGAAGGAAACTATCTTAAGCGTAAACTTGGTATGGATCTAGAGAATGGAGAACAACCCCAATTAGTTATTCCTGCCGAATGTTGGTTTGCTTCTAACGTAGAAGCAGAATATTCCTACGCTTTGATAGGTTGTACAGTAGCTCCAGGATTTCATTTTGATGATTTTGAGTCAGCACAAAGAAAAACACTATCAGAGAAATATCCTCAACTGAAAGATATTATCCATAAATTTACTAAAGAATAAAAAAATATCCCACCGTTTCATCATACAATTATCCCTATTAGGGATAATACTAGAAAATTAAACCCTCACCCCTTTAGAAAAAAGTACTCAGAGATTTTTTAGTGAGCCAAGCAATAGTAGATGTATACCACAGTTAGAACATAGTTTGATAATTAAAATACTATTCGTCTCAAACTTTCAGGACTCACACAAAAACACTAACTGTCTCCCGTAAGAGCCTCCCATCAGTACCTTTTTTTTTACTATGCCTCCTGCCTCCTGCCTCCTGCCTTGATCCATATATCCATCCTCAATTTAAGAACCATTCACCCCAGTCTGTAACTTATCCCTCCACAGCCTGAAAACCCCTTGAAACAGCAAGTTACTAGTGCACATAGTTTTCCTGGCTTCATCGTAACATTAAAATCTCTATCTACATGAAACCCACAAGCAGCAAACAATTAATCAGGAAAGATACCCCTCATGCTCCTGCCAATATTCTTTCTTACTAGTCGTTAGCATTTCACTTATCTTTATTTATTTCATTAAAAGCGATCGCTTGTCTCCCCTCATAAATTAGAAATAAACCCACAATATCACCACGAATATTTAATTATTTAAACTATATTAAATTTTTTAGTTAGCACCTTACGCTAAACTGTAATTAAGAATAAGTGAAAACCTTTAGTTGTATAGCTTAATACTATAATGATTAATTCGCAGTACATCTCAACACCTTTCAAAAAAAATAGTATATATTGAAAATGTAACCAGATTTAAAATAACTTTGACAATTTAAAAAAGTTGTATTAATCTGACGAAACTCTGACCAAGAGGATAAAAATCAATGGAATTAGATGTAATTTATAACCAACAAGAATCAGGCTTTCTACAGTTAACAATTACTGAATATTTTCAACGGTCTACTAAAGGTCAATGGAATTCCCTAGGACGTCATAGCGTTTTGCGGATATTAAAATCTAACTCTCCCTCTACTTCTACCCCCCTCAATAGGGGAAAGAAAAAACGAGATTATCAGTTTAAAACTTTTACCCTTTAGCAATATGTTTTAGTAACGTGAAGAACTATCTCATATTATCAGTATAATAATATTCCTTACAAGTCATTCTATGCTGGGAAGGTAATCAAAAAAATAACTAGACAAATCACGAAAACTAGTTAACAATCAAATTATTCTAATAAATTACCTCTCTCAGCATAGCAAAACTTGAGATAATTTCTATAGGAATTATCAGCAAAGATTTAGATAATTTCTATAGAAACTGTAATATAACCTAAATTAATGAAAGAAGTATTACTCTGCTTTACCTGAAGAGGATACCCGAGAAACAATTAATCATTTAACAATCAAACTTTCCCACACAGGAAACCCATAACTTATAGAATTAATTCAGCTCCATAAGTTAAACAATTCTAAAATAGTAATAATTTATAGTTCTCATGTAAGTTGGGTTATTCACTCAAGAACCCATATTTATTAAGAAAAAACAGTCTTAAAGTCCAACAGTATTATTCAAATAGAGAAGATTCATGTTAGTATATTTAGGACTATTTGGCCATATTTTTTTTCTATTATATTCAGAAAATAATCTATTCTAAACTTAACACATTAAATCTAAAAATCAAGTACAATAGACCCAGATTTGAAAAATAAATTCAAAAAAATCAAGCATAAATACTAGACAGAACAAACTTTTGTTTCCCGTACTAGCAAAAAAAGATCCCTCAAGATCTAGAAAAACGTATTTTAAATAATCAAAAAACGTGAAGCGACGGAATTTTTTAATTGGGGCAACGGCAATAACTTTAGCTGAATTTTTAGCAGGATGTGAAACACAAGCAGACTTAAAAGTTAAACTGTTAAAAAATAGTATTCCGGCTCAAATGGCATCAAAATTTCTAGGGGAATTACAATCTCCTATTAAATCAAGTTTTCAACCAATAGAAAGCTTAAATGAATTATTTTATTTACTGCAAAATTGGCAAAAAAAACTTTTATTAGAAAAACAGCAATCATCTATAAACAAAACAGAAAATATAAATATAGCTAATCTGGTTACCTTAGGAGATTATTGGTTAGCAAATGCAATTAAACAAGAATTAATTCAACCTTTTAATTCTCAATCTTTAGCAAATTGGAATAAATTACCAGAAAAATGGCTCGAACTAGTCAAACGTAATAATCAAGGTTATGTAGATCCCCAAGGAAAAATTTGGGCAGCACCTTATCAGTGGGGCACAACTTTAATTGCTTATCGAGTTGATAAATTTAAAGCTTTGGGATGGGAACCTAAAGACTGGAGCGACCTATGGCGACCTGAATTGAAAGGTAATATTTCTTTGCTAAATCAAGCCAGAGAAGTTATTGGTTTAACCCTAAAAAAACTAGGTAAATCCTACAATACTAAAAACATTGATCAAGTAGAAAAATTAAAAGCAGAACTAGTTAAACTCAATCAACAAGTTAAATTCTATAGTTCCAATAATTATTTACAACCATTAATTATTGGAGATACTTGGTTAGCAGTTGGTTGGTCCAATGATATATTACCATTACTCAAAAAACGTAAAAAAATTGCCGCTGTTGTTCCTCAGTCAGGAACAGCTTTATGGGCTAATTTATGGGTTAAACCTGCTGCCAGTCCAGAGAATTCCTTAACAGAAAAATGGATTAATTTTTGTTGGCAACCCCAGGTAGCACAACAAATGTCAATAATAACCCAAACTAGTTCACCAATTATGCCAAAAATTAATCCCAATGAATTAATTTCAGACATCAAAAATAATCCCTTATTATTACTCCCACAAGAAATTATTGAAAAAAGTGAATTTCTGGCTCCATTAGCAAATAGTACAATTGAACAGTACCAAAAATTATGGCAAGAAATTCGTCAACCCGTCCATATTCAATAAACAATTATTGATCCTTTCATGACCGATTTTTAATCCAATTTAACTACTCCTTACTCCCTAAAATGAAATAATATTTTATCCAAATTTTGCAAAGTATCCTCTATACTATCATTCACCAATTGGATATCAAACTCTGTAGCAGCCTCAAGCTCTTCAGTCGCCCGTTGTAGACGTTTAGTGATCGCCTCCTCCGAATCTTGTCCCCTACCCCATAATCGTTCTTCCAATTCAGCCATCGAAGGTGGTAAAATAAATATGCGTAAGGCATCAGGAAAAGTCCTTTGAATTTGTCGTGCACCCTGTAGCTCAATTTCTAAGATCATTGATCTACCTTGTTCAATATTTTCAATCACAGGAACACGTGGTGTACCATAAAAATTACCTGCATATTCTGCCCACTCCAATAATTCTTCACTTTCAATCATTTCTCGAAATTGATCATGGTCTACAAAAAAATAGCTCTTTCCCTCCACCTCCCCTGGTCGAGGAGAACGAGTCGTAACAGATACAGAAAAAGCCAATCCGGGATGGCGATGTAACAAACAGCTTAACAAAGTTCCCTTACCTACACCACTCGGTCCAGTTAAAACAATTAATTTACCAGTTTGCATAATTTTGCTTATAGTAAAGTAGTCGCCAAAACATTTTAAGATATCCTCAAGTTCTCAAATTTCTTATCTCTTGTGAATTTCACTTCTGAGTTCTGGGTAGTACTGAAGCCTTATGCCTTTCAAAATTAGCCATCAGTCATCTTTATTAAATAAAAATCTATTTGCCACTGTCTCAGGTTGAATAGAAGAAAGAATAACATGATTAGAATCTGTAATAATTACAGCTCTAGTGCGTCGACCATAAGTAGCATCAATTAATTGGCCTCTTTCTCGTCCATCATTAATTATCCGCTTAATAGGAGCTGATTCTGGACTAACAATTGTCACAACTCGATTAGCAGAAACAATATTACCAAAACCAATGTTAATGAACTGGGTATCCATAAGAGATTATAATGACATAGATTGAAATGAAATCTTCCTGAAAATAAATGGGCAATTGCGACATGGGGACATTCCCCAACTTCACAAAGCTCAAGAGCTTTCTTAACAGGAGGCTTCAGGTTTTTGTTTCATAGTATCAGCAAAACCAAGATTTACTTTAACTAAGATTTTTTGATTGTTACCTAACTGTGCAACCTGTTGATTATACCACTCTTATAGCTTCTTGTTCTCAACTCCGGTCTCAATGGTTACCGGCCAGGTTAGAACATGTTATACAGCGCGATCGCTTTACCATTTCTCTTGCCCTGCGAACTCTCAAAAAAAGAGGTTGGTTAGATATTTCCTGGCATCCTCAAGCAGCTCGCATCTGTATCGGCGATCCTCCTCCTCGCATCCCTGATACATTTACCTTTAGCCAACAACTAAAACATCAGTTAAATGGTTTAGCTTTAATAGCCATTGCTGAAGTTTCACCATGGGAGAGGGTGTTGGATTTTCAATTTGCGAAACGCCCTGGAGAAAAACCTCTTTGGCATCTTTATGTAGAAGTTATGACTAAATATAGTAATGTTATTCTAACTACTGTAGATAATTTAGTTATTACCTGTGCTCGTCAAATTAATATTCAACAGTCTAGCGTCCGTCAAATTCAAACTGGTCAACCTTATGAACTGCCACCATCTTTGACTAACTCTATTCCTAGAGTGTCAGAAACTCAACAGCACTGGCAAGAACGAATTAGCTTAGTTCCTGGCTCATTATCCCGAAATGTCATTAAAAATTATCGTGGTTTGAGTAAGGCATTGGTAGAACCAATGATTAAAACTGCCGGTCTAGACCCACAACAACTGACAAATAGTCTTAATAACTCAGACTGGGAGAAATTATTTCAACTTTGGCAAAAATGGTTACAAGCTCTTGATAAGTTAATCTTTAATCCTGGTTGGACATCTACAGGTTACACAGTAACGGGCTGGAAAGCTATTGAATGTGTTGATAGTGTTGGTGAATTATTGAATCACTATTATACTCAACAGCTTAACCAGCAAGAGTTTACTCAACTACATCATCAAATTAGTCAAAAAGTTAATAGTATTACAGCTAAGTTACAGCTAAAGGCCCAGACTTTCACTCAACGTTTAGAGCAGTCCGATGGGGCAGAGTTGTTGCGATCGCAAGCTGATTTACTTATGGCCAATCTTCAGGAATGGCAGCCAGGGATGAAAAATATTTCCCTTCCAGACTTTGAAACAGGAGAAATTATATTTATCAAGTTAGACCCAGAAAAAAATGCAGTGCAGAACGCTCAAAGCATTTATAAGAAGTACCAAAAATTGAAAAGGGCACATACCATAGTTAAGCCACTTTTAGCAGAAGTTCAAAATGAAATTCACTATTTGGAACAAGTAGAAGCTTTTTTATCTCAGTTAAATAATTATCGCAGTCCAGAAGATTTACAGACTTTGGAGGAAATTCGGGAAGAGTTGATCCAACAAGGGATACTTAATGCCCCAGAACATCATCAGCAAAATAATAGAAAAGATACAGAATTTTATCGTTACCAAACTCCTAGTGGACTAGAATTATTAGTAGGTCGTAATAACCGTCAAAATGATCTCTTGACTTTTCGGGTAGCAGGAGATTATGATCTATGGTTCCATACTCAGGAGATACCAGGGAGTCACCTCCTGTTGCGACTGGATGCAGGTACTATACCAGACGAAGTTGACCTCCAGTTTGTTGCAGATATGAGTGCCTTCTATAGTCGTGGGCGTCAAAGTGAAGTAGTTCCAGTTATTTACACCAAACCTAAGTTTGTATATAAACCAAAGGGAGCAAAACCTGGTATGGTCATTTATAATCAAGAGCAGGTTTTGTGGGGTAAACCACAAAGTGCAGCAGTCCACATCAATCAAAAGTCAACTACACCCTTTAATTAAATTTTTTTTTATAAAAAATTGATCAATAGTTTGTTAATATGATGTAAGTGAGATAATTAAAACCCCTAAAGTAAAAGCTGCAGACTTGGGAATGCGTAGCTATAGCTATAGGTTAATCTCACAGAAACAACAACGGAAGATATAATAAAATTTAAGCCAGTTTTCTCAAGCTGGTTTTTTTATTATATCGATAATATCACAAAAAAGCTTTCTTTACCTATTTCATACCAAAGAAGAGAGGCCCGAACTAGCCCCCTATCCCGACGTATTATGACCAAAATAACGTTTATTTCCAAAACAGTGGGCTAAACTCAGAACTTAAACACAAAGTATGGGTTTTAATTAGATTTGTGCTTAGTCTTTGTCAGACAAGGTAATCCATAGATAAAAAACGGTATAAATAGTCTCTTATTGAAGGGTATTAATAAAATAGGATCAATGATAATCCTTTTAACCCAATATACCCAGTTTTTTTATTGGTAATAACTATGCTACAACAGAGTTTAATCAGACTCAATAAAAATGGACAATACAATTATCAAGATTACAGGTATTTACCAGAACTAGATCTTGGGGTTGTTAATCAGGAACTTAGTCAAGCAGATCCTCACACTTTAGTACAGTGGGGGTTAAAAATTTTTAAGGAAGGTCTGGTTATGAGTACCAGTTTTGGTATTCAGGCTGCTGTTATGTTACACCTAGTTACAAGTGTTATACCTAATATTCCTGTTATCTGGATTGATACAGGATATTTACCAGCCGAAACCTATAAATTTGCTGAAGAGTTGATAGAACGACTGAAACTTAATGTGAAAGTTTATCAGTCACATATTAGTCCAGGTCGGATGGAAGCTTTATATGGCAGACTTTGGGCAGAAAAAGATCTTGAGGCTCTTAACCGCTATGACCAAATTCGCAAAGTAGAACCCATGCAACGAGCATTGAGAGAGCTGAAGGCCACTGCTTGGTTAGCTGGGTTAAGGGGAGAACAAACCAAGCACCGCCAAAGTTTAGATCGCATTAGTAAACAGTCGAATATATATAAAATTTTACCAATACTCAATTGGAATGCACGGGATATTTATCAATATTTAACTGCTCATAATTTACCATATCATCCATTTTTTGATTTGGGATACACTACTGTAGGAGATTGGCATTCTAGTCGGCCTCTTACTACTGATGATCAAGATGAACGGGATACTCGCTTTTATGGTCTTAAGCAGGAGTGTGGGCTACATTTGCCTCAAACACAAGAAGAGGCTCAAAGTCTTGATTCTAGTTTATTGTAATTACAGTCAACTCTCAGCAGATTAATTATCAGGGTTTTTATTAAAAATCTTTGTTTATTTGGTTTCTAACCGCCTACAGGTGTACCTCACTGAATCGAAAATATACTGTAATTTGAGCAGGATGAGATGATTATTGCCATACCCTAAAGGCCTTAGGTTTGATATTATTCCTGACTGTTAGGTACAGAGAAACAACCCAGGCGTCCCTCTGATGCGGGTTAAAGTCTCAAAACCCTGCACTCACCCCTATTGCTGGGGATGTATTAAGCGGGTCTCTGCCTTCATTTAGAGCCTCGGAATTCCCGAGGGCGACTTACCAAAAATTCTTGTGGGTCTTTAATTTGCCTTTAGGGCACAAACTGCTCTAAAACCTGAAAGCTTCCCAAGTTAGACTTAAGGGCCCACGGATATTTTCAAGGAACCTCTTTTTCTACAGTATTTATCAGAGAAGGCTGGTTGCGAAACCAAATTTTATTTAAACATGGATTTTCCCTGGATTATTGGCCAGGCTTGAAACTCAATTTTTCCTATTTAAGTTGAGTAGGGTAAGTTAGAAGGTTAAAATTATTTGCTGGGAGTTAGTCTCAAACAATGTGTAAAACATTAATAAACCATTGAGTATAAGTGAAATCTACTATTTGATTTGACAGTGGTTCACAGTAGGGGTTTCCTACAAAGTTTTATTGATACAACGTAGTTCATCAATCTCAAAAGTGCTACATATATTGAGGAGTTACCCATAAACCAAGTTTATCGACTAAATTTCCTGATTTGACAAACAATAAATAATAAGGGTAATAAACTGATTTTCTTGTAACGGTGGGTAGTCATACTGGAATATCATCATCTTAAAAAAAAAGTCTGTTTTTTTTACTTTTGCTATTAAGCAGGTGGATAAAATTAACTACACATTTTTCCAAGCCGAATTACTTATACTATATCTCTCACATCAAATTAGCCGAGGCCTGCAATGAGTGTTTAAGTGCTTATAGTTTTGATTCAGTTTAAAAATTCAGAATGATAACGAATATGATCTTCAATAAAAGATGTAATGAAATAATAGCTATGATCATAATTTTTTAGCATTCTTAAAGTTAGTGGTAAACCAACTTTTTGACAAGCACTTTCAAACACTTCTGGGAGTAATTGCTTTTGAGCTAAAAAAGGATCTACAGTTCCTACATCAATTAAAATTGGACGATTATACTTATAAGTTAAAACTAATTCACTAGCATCATAATCACGCCAATTTTTTGTGTTTGTACCTAAATAATTCCTAAAAGCTTTCTTTCCCCAATAACAACGCATAGGTGCTGCAATTGGAGCAAAGGCGGAAACAGATTGATATTTTTCAGGATTTTTCAAAGCACAAATTAGTGCTCCATGACCTCCCATAGAGTGACCGAAAATACTTTGCTTATCTGGTTGTACAGGAAAATTTTTGGCAATAATTTCTGGTAGTTCTTCGACGACATAACTATACATTTGATAGTGCTTTTTCCAAGGTTCTACAGTAGCGTTAATATAGAATCCTGCACCTGTACCTAAATCCCAATCATCATCCTCTCCAAAAGTACCAGTATTTCGTGGGCTTGTATCTGGTACAACTAAAATTAACCCATATTTATTAGCAAATTGTTGCGCTCCTGCTTTAGCCATAAAGTTCTCTTCAGTACAGGTTAAACCTGAGAGAAAATACAGAATAGGAAGAGGTTGTGATTTTGCTAGCGATGGTTGGTAAATTGAGAAACGCATTTCAGTATTACAGGTGGAAGATGAGTGGAAATAATAGCTTACTGTACCACCAAAGCATTGATGTTTTTTAACCAATTTAATTTTTGTAGACATAAGTCATTTCAGTTTTCTATTATTAATGCTGACTTCTGAAGCCGGAGGTTTGAAACATGATTTTTTTTATTTCCTTGAATAAGAGAAAGCGCATAAGGGAAATACAGGTAAAAATAGGCTTGTATGATAGCACGAAGCTTTATTTACCAAAGGCTGTAACTTTAAAAAATATCCTCTTACTAAGGCTGATTTTTATGAAAGCTCTCTTTCTTGGTGACAATTTATTCAATAATCAAAAACAGTAGAATTACTGAGAAATGCATAGCTTTTTTCATGAAGACTCTCTTTCTTGGTGACAATTTATTTAATAATCAAAAACAGTAGAATTACTGAGAAATACATAGCTTGAAGTTAATAGATTGTTTATCAACTATATATTAAAGTTTGAATTTGTCAGAGATGTCAAACCAACTGTATATCAAAAAAGTAGGAGTTTGGTTATGTAAATTACTATTTTTTTGAGATAAATCTTATTAAGTTATTAGCTATTCCGTAATTATTTGGTAGACAATTGTAGTAAAAATCAATTAAATTAGAATTTATATGGAGAATTGGATAATATTATGGGCTTAAATGTTGAAGCTTTCAAAAAATCGAGCATCCCGATATCCAAATTTAAACATCCTGAACTATTGGAGATTGCTCTAACTCATCCAAATCACATCTATGATAGGACTAATATTATCAGGCCACAACAAAAACAACAGGTTCTGGAACATCAAGGTTTGGCCAACCTCGGCTATGTAGTTTTTAGTCGAGTGATTAGTAAGTATTTATCAAAAAATTTTTCTAGTTTAGGCAAGGCAACCCTGATTATTATAGAAAGCGATCTTGTTAGTATAAAGATGCTTTCTGAATTTGCTAAAGATTTAAAATTGAGGCAATTTTCTCAATTAGGAAAAAGTTATAAATGGAAACATAAAAGTGAGAAAAATAAAATGTTAGCTCAAATGTTTGAAGCTCTAATAGGTGTAATTTATTTGGAGTTTGACAAGGATTTAGAACGGACTTCTCATTGGTTAGTTGAACATTTTATTGCTGAGGCAGTGAATCAACTCTTAACTCTTGCATTTAAAGATGATTCAGATTTAGAAACAGATTTTCAACTGATAGATTGGATTGAGGTTTTACAATCACCCTTATTAAATCCAAATAGTTCATATAGAAAAAATAATTCCTTTCTTGAATGTTAATCAAATTATTGTTAATTATTGACTTAACTGTATAAACTTTTGTAACCTGGGCACTTTGTCTACCTCTCTCATCTGAAATCTGCTGTAGCATTTCTCAAATTACTCAGTTACAGTTGTTTTTCTTCTTTTCTATTCTGACTATGACCTAGGGATATTGCATATAATGTCCCTAACTACTTCCTCCCAACGAACCAATGCAATTAACTCACTGCGGATAAAAACTGCTATAATCTTAAGCTAATAAGCAAATTGTAAAATTTATAAAACTCTATTAGTTTCATAGACTCTATCTTTTAAGATTTAACTTTTAATTTTAAGTTGATAATTTTGGTTTTTTTTACCTCAACCAAATCTACAAAAATAATCTTTCTTGCTTTGCTTATCTAGAAAGTTACAACACTACGAATAGACTTACCTTCGTGCATTAAATCAAAAGCTTCATTAATTTTTTCCAATGGCATAACATTAGTAATTAAATCGTCAATATTAATCTTTCCTTCCATATACCAATCAACAATTTTTGGTACATCTGTACGACCTTTTGCTCCTCCAAAAGCTGAACCTTTCCACACTCTTCCTGTTACTAACTGAAACGGACGAGTACTAATTTCTTCTCCTGCACCTGCTACACCAATAATTACACTCATACCCCAACCTTTATGACAACATTCCAAAGCTTGACGCATAACATTAATATTACCAATACATTCAAAAGTATAGTCCGCACCTCCCTTTGTTAAATCTACTAAATAAGGAACTAAATCTCCTTCTACTTCCTTGGGATTAACAAAATGTGTCATCCCAAATTTTTTTGCTAGTTCTTGTTTTGCCGGATTAATATCAACCCCAACAATCATATCAGCACCTACCATTTTGGCACCTTGAATTACATTTAAACCAATTCCTCCTAAACCAAATACAATGACTTTTGCTCCTACTTCTACTTTTGCAGTATTAATAACAGCTCCAATGCCAGTTGTAACTCCACAACCTATATAACAAACCTTGTCAAAAGGAGCATCTTTGCGAATTTTTGCTAAAGAAATTTCAGGTAAGACTGTATAGTTGGCAAAAGTTGAAGTTCCCATATAATGATGTATTATCTCCCCATTTAATGAGAATCTACTTGTACCATTTGGCATAACGCCACGACCTTGAGTAGTTCTAATTGCTTGACATAAATTAGTTTTCATGCTGAGACAATATTCACACTGACGACATTCTGGGACATATAGAGGGATAACATGGTCTCCTGGTTTAAGATGAGTAACACCATGCCCAACTTCTACAACAACTCCTGCCCCTTCATGGCCTAAAATGCTGGGAAATAAACCTTCGGGGTCAGCACCGGAAAGAGTATAAGCATCAGTATGGCAAACTCCAGTTGCTTTAATTTCTACCATTACTTCTCCAGCTTTGGGGCCTTCTAAATTAATGGTTTCTATGGTTAATGGTTTTCCTGCTTCAAAAGCTACTGCTGCTTTGATTTCCATTTTGCGGTTTTCCTAAAATTGACATTATGAAAATAATGGGTGATAATAGTTTATGTAAAGTCAAAAAAATAAGCAAGAAAAAAATATAATAATATTTTGTAATTTAATGACCTCAAGAAGTAATAAGCAATAGAATAAAAATTGACTTCTGCAGATTTCAGAGCATCTTAAAAAAATAGAGTAAACATTTAGGTATTAGCATTTAACTTTTTCTTTCTAAAATTTACTAATAGCTTTTTAATCAGATGTGAATATTAGCTTTTAGTCTTGTATTTTCTTTTCTAAGCTTTTGATAGGAGGGATTTATCAGTTATTAGGTTTAGAATTTCAAGGTATCTCTAAACTCAATAAAATTTAGCTGATTTTTAGAGCAGGACGAAGATAAAAAAGATCAGTTATTCATCCTTAAACTTCTCAATTAAATTTTGATTCTCTATATCAAATTTATTTGCGAGAAATATTTTTCCATATTCCGTTTTAGTCCCTAATCTTCTACTCTTTGAAGAAGCCAGGAAATGGTATGACTACCTCTTCATAATCTCAGTAGGTAGGCACAAAAAAACTTAACTATATTAAGTTTTGTAAATTAACTCCTAGCTCTGACCTATAGTTGATATAAGAAAAACTTACATTTTCTTATATAGTGAACATAGTGATAAATTGTAACGGCAACCTACTTAAGCACTCAAGCTGATCATAATAATTCAGAACTTAAGTAACCTTGAGATCGCTTTTGGCAAGATATGCGACTCCGAGAAAATAGTATCTAGAAACTTGATCAGCTTTTGAGGGATGAGCAAGCGATCGCCACTTATAATAATAAGTCTTTCTATCCCTATGCTAGTGTCCAACTGCGATTTGGTGTTTCTGAGTGAGTGATCATCATGAAATTATTGACAACATTTTGGAGTGGGGAGACCAATTTACAATCTCAGTGTAGAGGTTGTGTTTAGACAACTTGCCTGATTTCAACTTCCCATAGACTCCTATCAACTAGTTGGTACTTTTGCAGCAGGAGGAACTTCTGCAACTGTCTAATGCCAATGAATTTTTACACTTCCCCACGATCGCTTTCATTACACAGTGGAGAAAGCCATAAATTATGATCTCCACTATTATCTGGGTTCATCAATGTTTAAGTGTGTTGGAGAAGAAAAATACTGAATAACTATCATTACTCAGAAGTACCCACGAGCAAGTTATCTTGGAACTAATTACAAACAATATGGAAAAGAAAAGCAAATTAAAGAGGCAAAGGAAACCTTAAATTCCCTCACCAAAAGTCTAACATTAGTATAACATAGCAGATGGGCAACAGATATGAAATTCACTTCATATGACTGACTTTTCCATTAACTAAACATTAGCAGAAGTTAATTGAAACTGTCGATATTGCACCTCTAAATAAACTAATAAAGCATTAATATCCGCCGGATTTACTCCACCAATTCGAGATGCTTGACCAATAGTTAAAGGCTGAACTTTCGATAATTTTTCCCGTGCCTCTAGGGATAAAGTAGAAATAGATAAATAATCTAAATTAGTAGGTAACCTACGATTTTTTTGACGACTAATTTGATCAATTTGATTCTGTTGTCTTTGCAAATAACCGGAATATTTAATATCAATTTCTGCGCCCTCTTTTTCAACTAATTTTAAATCTAAATTCCCCAGATTATACTTTTCCAAATCTACATAATGGAAACCAGGTCTACGCAACAGATCTGCTAAAGTAATCGAACCCTTAATTTTTGTATGAGTATCAGCGACTATATTAATAGCAACCTCATCTAGTTCTTTAATTCGAGTTGAATTTAACCTAGATTTTTCAGAATTAATATTAGCTTGTTTACTCTCAAATAACTCCCACCGACGGTCATCAATTAAACCAATTTCTCTACCCAAAGGAGTTAATCTTTGGTCAGCATTATCCGACCGTAAAATCAAACGATATTCCGAACGACTAGTTAACATTCGATAGGGTTCTCGCAAATCTTTTGTACATAGATCGTCAATTAAAGTACCAATATAACTTTGTTCCCGTGGGAAAATAATCATCTCTTCATTCTTAACAAATTTAACTGCATTTATTCCCGCCACAAGACCTTGAGCTGCTGCTTCTTCATATCCAGTCGTACCATTAATTTGACCAGCACAAAATAACCCTTCAATTTTCTTAGTCATCAACGTCGGATAACATTGGGTAGCAGGTAAATAATCATATTCTACCGCATAAGCAGGTCGTAACATCAAACAATTTTCTAAACCAGGTAAACTCTGCAACATTTGCAGTTGTAATTTCTCTGGCAAACCAGTAGAAAACCCCTGAATATAAAGTTCAGGAATATCACGACCTTCGGGCTCAATAAATATTTGATGACTATGTTTATCCGCAAACCGGACAATTTTATCTTCAATACTCGGACAATAGCGCGGACCTTTCGCATCCACCCACCCACCATAAACAGGAGACAAATGCAAATTATCGCGAATTAACTTGTGAGTTTCTGGAGTAGTGCGTGTCAGGTAGCAACACATCTGTTCTCTTTCCACCCAGACTTCTGGGTCGAAGGTAAACCAACGTACTTTTTCATCTCCTGGTTGAGCTTCCAGGTCGGTGTAGTCAACAGAACGTTTGTCAACTCTGGCAGGAGTACCTGTTTTTAGTCGTCCGGTTTCAAAACCAAGTTTATTTAGGGTTTCACTCAGACCAATAGCAGAAAATTCTCCGGCGCGGCCCGCAGGCATTGACTTATTGCCTACCCAGATAACTCCACCAAGGAAAGTTCCTGTGGTCAGGATGACAGCTTTACATTTAAAGGCGACGCCGAAGTAGGTTTCAACTCCAATAATTTCCTCGTTATCTCCCAAAACTAAGTCTGTTACCATACTTTCGCGAACTCTGAGGTTTTCTTGGTTTTCGACAATGTTACGCATAATGGTAGCGTATTCTCGTTTGTCGGTTTGAGCTCGTAACGCCCAAACGGCAGGTCCGCGAGAAGAATTGAGAATACGTTTTTGCAGGTAGGTGCGGTCTGCCATTTTACCTATTTCTCCACCCAAGGCATCCACTTCATGGGTAAGTTGAGATTTTGCAGGTCCCCCAACAGCCGGGTTACATGGTTGCCAAGCAATTTTGTCAAGGTTTAGAGTTAGTAGTAGGGTGTGGCAACCGAGGCGTGCAGTAGCGAGAGCAGCTTCACACCCAGAGTGGCCTGCGCCTACTACGATGATGTCGTATTCATCTTGGAAGTCAAAAGTTTGGTTCATTTCAGTTATCAGTTATTAGTTATCGGTGCCGACCGCTGAAGCCGGAAGCTTGAAAACCTGAATTTTCTTTTTCATCCCCTTGAAAGGGGAAGCTTGAGATATGATTTTATGGTTATGGTAAATGTTTTATGGCAATATATCTTAATTTAAGTGTTTGAATATTGGACAAAGTTACTTTAGTTATACTAAATGCAAAAAAGGTTGTTACAGTATTAATTTCTAAATTACCATTAGCATATCAAACTACTGTAGCAATATTTTATGAAATTATTATTATTATTATTTAAGCTTATATTATAACATTTATGGTTATATTATTAGTAGTATATAATTTACGAAAATATTTTTTTATATTGATGAAGGAGGTAGAGGATGAAAAGACAAATAGACATATTTTTTTAAGAAACACCTATATTATTTCTAGATTCTCGTTCAACTCAGCATGCATATGTTCAATATGGGTGACTACTAAGAAAATTTAAATATTTGCTAGAAGAGTAAGGATATTCTTCAAATGTTACAGAATCACCTTTCTTTTAAATTAAATAGAATAAAATTTTATCAAATTTTTAAGATGGTAAATAAACTTTTTGACGGTGATTAATTAGAGGTTTTATGCAGATATATTAAAGACGAATCTGTGGATTTATGTTTATAGTTCTTCCCTTTAATTATAAGGGTAACTATAATCAAATTTATAATAATTTTGTTCATAATAATAGAGCACAAACACAACCATTGATACTTTGATTTGGGATGATTTAGCTAATCAAGGTTGAGCAGGAATTATGGAAATTTACAAATGTAAGTTTAAATGTACATTGACTTTTAAAAGTCTTGATTTAATCCCAGGTTTAATAAAAGTTTTAGACAAAGATATTTTACTTGCTTATTTGATTAGTATGACTCTACTAGCGGCATAAATTTATTTAGCTTTAAAACGAATGGTTAGTTTTTATCTCCATTGCAACCCCACAGCGAGTCACTATTTAAGATTAGTATTAGATGTAGTTTTTTGTCCTCAAGGTGGAAATTTTCAAAATTAAATTATTTGGTGTTAGAAATTAGGAGGTAGACTGCGACATGGTTTTCTTAAAAAACATGAGATAATTTTTTTATATACTAAAAGCAAAGATTTTAAATTTAGTAAATATATGAGTAAAATTGTGGGTAAAATTTAAATAGTAACTATTCAAGAAATTTTATAATACACAAAACGCCTAGATATTAAGCTGAATTATGATTTTTTAAAACCTGCGGAAAAACAAAAATAAACTCAAGGTAATCAGTTAAATTTTAACTGAGATATTGAAGGTTTTAATAAGTCATAAAAAAAGTATTATTTAATAATATTCAATATTATCTAAATTTTCTTCAGTTAACATATCAATAATTACATCACAATTTTGTGTTTTTACATCAATAAAGTTTTGAATATTTGTTTCAAAAACCTGATAATTTTTACTACTTCCACCTTGTATTGATTACTGATTATTAGATGTTTGGATAAGTAACATTAATAACATCACAAAAGTTGGGGATTTATCATGAATTATTTAGTAAATTTAGCACCAATATTTGACCAAATATCTAGTCTCAGTAGACAATTACTAGATTCCAAAAAAGAGAATAAAATAAATAATAAAATTGTCAAAAATTATGTAGCTAAATTAAGATTAGTAATTTATGATAAAAGATGAAATAGAAAAGCTATGTTGACACTAGATGTGTTTGAAAAATCAGCTTACCTCCACCTACCAACAGTACCATTACAAATTAGATTGCTTTGTGATTGAATGGTGAAACATGATAATTTTTAACCTTTTTCTAGTGAAATATATAAATCTTTAGCTGTACCAATTTTTAGTTAAGTTTAATCATACTTATAGTAATTATCAAAAGTATTGCCATTTTTGAAAAATTGGAAAAATAACTTTTTTTTCATCCAACTAATAATATGTTCAAAACAGAAAAATTAAGTATAGCAAAGTTTATCGTAATTAGTATTAAAAAGAAACCGTTTTATGAGAATAAATTCCCAATTTTTGTTAGCTTGAATCTGTAATACTCGGTTTGGAATGAATTATTGTATAACCTTGGCAGTCGCTGAAATTTTCAAGGTTATAAATTTTTAGATAGTCTCAATAGATATTTTTTTTAATGTTATTGCTCAAAGAAAAAGTAGGCTTTACAAATTATTTTATAGGAAAAAAGTGTTAGGTTTTAGGTCTCAAAAAAATTATCTTAGAACTTACGAAGAAACAGGCTTATGAGACGAAATTTCTCATGAGCGCTGTATAGAATAATTAGAGCAATAAATCTGTTTCCTTGTTTAAGAGCCTAAGTCCTGAATTTTTCATGAGTGTCTTACTGATAACAGGTGACTAACTACCTATTACCTAACACATAAGACAAAATCTGTCTCTAGGACTAAATTGCGTCTGTATTATCTTCCCCAGTCCGAATTCGGACAATTTTATCTACTGGAGAAACGAAAATCTTACCATCACCGATCTCACCTGTACGGGAAGCATTAATAATCTTATCAATAACCGTTTGTACCTGATCATCCTCAACTACAACTTCAAGTTTAAGCTTTTGCAAAAACTCAACTGTATACTCAGAACCCCGATATCTTTCAGTTTGACCCTTCTGACGCCCGAACCCTCTGACTTCAGAAACAGTCATACCTACGATACCAGCATTAACGAGAGCAATTTTCACCTGGTCTAATTTAAAAGGCCGAATAATAGCTTCTACTTTTTTCAAGTTATTCACTCCTCATACTATAAATTTTAAGTTTACTCGTTTATCAGGATGCCATCCTTTAATATCACCACCAACTGGGCCTTGTTTATCAATAAATATAGATTTATCAAACAGGCTTTTCAACAGGGTGTCAAAATTTTAAAAATACCAAAAACATTAGATACAAAATCTTAAAGTTTTCTAGAATTTATCTCAAAAAGACCTCATATACATGAAAATTTTCGATTAAAATTATAATAAGGTCATACATGAAATTATAAAAGTATCTTGAGAGGAACTACCCGTGCAGTTACAAACTAAAGTAAGCATCAAGCAAGCTACTGGTGCCTTTGCACTAATAGATAGTCTTAAGCGCCATGGAGTTAAACACATATTTGGCTACCCAGGTGGTGCTATTTTGCCCATCTATGATGAACTTTACCGCGCAGAAGCAGCAGGAGACTTACAACATATCTTAGTCCGACACGAACAAGGAGCTTCCCATGCCGCTGATGGATATGCCCGTGCTACTGGTGAAGTAGGTGTATGTTTTGCTACATCCGGTCCTGGAGCAACAAACCTAGTAACAGGTATTGCTACTGCTCATATGGACTCAATTCCCATGGTTATAATTACAGGGCAAGTAGGCCGACCAATGATTGGTACTGATGCCTTCCAAGAAACAGACATTTATGGTATTACCTTACCCATAGTCAAACATTCTTATGTCGTCCGAGACCCCAGGGATATGGCCAGAATTGTGGCTGAAGCATTCCATATTGCTAGTACAGGTCGTCCAGGTCCAGTTTTGATTGACATACCTAAAGATGTGGGATTAGAAGAATTTGAGTATGAACCAGTAGAACCTGATTCTATCACACTACCTGGATATCGTCCCACTATAAAAGGGAACCCTCGCCAGATTAATCAAGCAATTAATTTAATCCAAGAAGCACGTCGTCCTTTATTATATATAGGTGGTGGTGCAATTTCTGCTAGTGCTCATGGAGAAATTCAAGAATTAGCAGAACGTTTTAATATTCCTGTGACTACTACATTGATGGGTAAAGGTGCTTTTAATGAACATCATCCCCTATCAGTGGGAATGTTAGGAATGCACGGCACTGCTTATGCCAACTATGCTGTGAGTGAGTGTGACTTGTTAATTGCTGTTGGTGCTCGTTTTGATGACCGAGTCACAGGAAAGTTGGACCAATTTGCTTCTTACGCGAAAGTAATTCATATTGATATTGACCCCGCAGAAGTGGGTAAAAACCGGAGCCCTGAGGTTCCTATAGTCGGAGATGTGCGCCAAGTTTTGATCGATATGCTAGAGCGTTGTCAGAAGATTGATACTAATGTTAGTTCTAATCAAACCCAAACTTGGTTAGAACGTATTAAACGTTGGAAACAAGATTATCCATTAGTTGTTCCCCACTACTCAGATAGTATGTCGCCCCAAGAGGTGATTGATCAAATAGGTAAAATGGCTCCAGATGCTTACTATACTACTGATATTGGTCAGCACCAAATGTGGGCAGCTCAATTTCTCAAAAATGGTCCTCGGCAATGGGTTTCTAGTGGAGGTTTGGGCACGATGGGTTATGGGATGCCTGCTGCTATAGGTGTGAAAGTAGCACTGCCAAACCGAGAGGTGATTTGTATTAGTGGTGATTCTAGTATTCAGATGAATATTCAGGAGTTGGGTACTCTGGCCCATTATGGTATTAATGTTAAAACAGTGATTATTAATAATGGTTGGCAGGGTATGGTGCGCCAGTGGCAACAGGCATTTTTTGGCGAGCGTTATTCTTCGTCTAATATGGAAGTAGGAATGCCTGATTTTGTTAAGTTGGCTGAAGCTTATGGGGTGAAAGGGATGATGATTTCTCATCGTGATCAGCTCAAGGAGGCGATAGAGGAAATGTTAGCATACGATCAACCTGTTTTGATGGATGCTCATGTGACCAGGGATGAAAATTGTTATCCAATGGTTGCTCCTGGTAAGAGTAATGCTCAAATGATTGGTTTACCTATTCGCAAACAGCTTGAGCAAGCGGTGGAATAATTACTTGCAATAATTGTAACTCTGAAAATGTTGCTACTAATAATTTTTGTCCTAAATGTGGCAATAAATTTTAATTAGACATCTCCAAAAAAGAATGTAGGGATGTTTCATCGAAGACCCCTAAAAGGGTTTTAGAAAAGAATATTTAATTTCTGGAGATGAAAGAGTACATTTTTTTGATATCAGAGAAAATTTCTGTGGGAGTGAAGTGTTACCAGAAACCTGGTTTATAGACCACCTAAAAGTATCTCAAGAAATTTAGGCGATACTACTAACACAATGCTTGAGATTTCATGCCGCTCAGGGAAACGTTTATTTCTTAAGTATGAGACGGACAAAACAAAAATTGACCAAGACTATAGTATTTTCTAGAGTCCCCATTAATTTTTTTGGTCAAGCTCAAACATATTTCCATTCAAGAGTTGGTTATGTACCATAGATAATCTAGATCGCTTTGACTCGAACAAATCCTGTTTTTCTGTTTTTCCATCTGTTTTCTTTTTCTGCTTTTGATGGTTTCGGCGAGGTTGACGAGGAAATCTTGGTAATAATTGACGGATAAATTTTCTTGAACTTGAGAACTCTTTTTTTCAGGGTGCTATCTATAGTCAACTTGCGATAGTTATTTTAGGAATTTTGATGTGGTAATTATTTAAAGTAGTTGATATTGTCTGATAATATTTTAATTAATCGGAGATATCAGATACTGATGCTTTAGTACAATGGTTAAAAGTTGCTAATCCCTAATTATAAACATGGCGCGCAATTTTTGTGTGTTTAGCAAGTATTGTTTGATGCTGATTATTAACTTTTAACCTGGTTTTGATTGACTTAATATTTATTGTTTATCTACCTCTAATAAATCTCTAAAATTGATTAAATTAGATGAAAAAAATGTACAATTTATGTACAATATTGAATTATTATATAATTATTTAGACTTAGTAATTAGCATTATCTTATCATACATCTTTTCTCTCTATTTCCTACTTCTTAAAACTCTAAATATAACCACTATAAAAATTTAGAAATTACTGTATTAAATTCAAATGTAAAAACTTTTTATACTTCCCCTGTCAAAGCATCAGTAAATGGGTCTGGCAAAGCCTGTTGTATTTCCATTTCTTCATTATCTTTATCATAATTTTTAACAGATAAATTATCACTATTTATATTTTTTTTTAAAATATGTCTACTATTTTTCCGCCGACTATAATCCTGTAATCTCAGCAATTCATCTTGATAAACAGAGATAATTCTGGTTAGAGACTCAGCTACTTCATCCCAATTTTCATCATCTACAATTTTTTCCGCAATACCTTGGAATAAATCCCCTGTTTGGTTTTTTTGAACATACTCTTTTAATAACTTCCCAGATTTTTGTAAAGCTGCCTGATATGCCTCTCCATCAGACCACCAAAGTCCAGGCTGGTTTAATAACCAAGTTAAAATATATTCTTGAGCGTGTTGTTCTTTTACCCAATTAGCAAGATACTTTAATTCATCCATATATTCCCTCTTTAATTTTATCAATTAAAAACTACTTTAGTTCAGTTTATATAGTTTTTTTTCAGGTGCCAAAACAATCTTCTAAACATAAAGGCCACAGTATGAGACTGAACTAAGTTTGTAAACTTCTGACCTTGAGTGGGGTCTTTATGTTATCGTAATGTTTTTTCGGTTCTCAATTCAACAAATTGATAAATATTCAGTACTTACCACTGCCCGTTAGGTAAATAATTAACAGACAAGTAGCTGCAAGATAAGAGTTTTATTATTAACCCCTTATAGATATTATGGCGGAATTAGATGCTTTATAAGCATTTATAAGGATGTTTTACTTTAGCTTTTGCTCTTTCGCCTATTAGATTTGAGACTTTTCTAATTATAGGTTTTCAACCTACTTGATACTGATCAAAAAAGGGGGTTATAGGGAGTATTTTCAACCTTTTTTTCTTATTGCTTCTTCCCACTATAAATGAGAATACTCAAGAATTAAGAGTTGCTCAAGAGTGGGTATGATGATGGAAAATAGCGATCGCTTTTCAAATCAACTTATTAAAATTAAAAATGATGCAATGTCCTAAATGTCAATCAGATCAATAAAGATGGTCATAAAAAAGGAAAACAAAACTATATTTATGTCCATTGTGGCCGAAAATTTATATGGCCTACATTCCTCAGGACGAAATGCAATATCAAAATATAAGTCCAAAGTCAACCCCCCTTTATTCCGCCAAGGGGGGGGGGAAGTGACCACAATTTAAAGAAAATTATAGTAGTCAATAAGAGTTAACAATTTAGTAAGTATTTATACTTAAAATTTTTCTGAGAATTTGACTCCTAATCAAGATAAATGAAGATAATTTTTCTAGTATAAATACTTAAGCAAGCTACAGCTTTTATACTAATTTTTATGTTAGAAATTGAAGTACGGAATGTGGGATAGAATTTTAGGAGCCTGGTAAAGGTTACTCTCAAGATTCAAAAAAAAGACTGTCTAAAAATGTATGAAAATGGGATGGGATGAGAAATTGATTGACAAATCAAAGAAAGTATGATAATAAAAACACATTAATTTTGTGTGGCCAAGTATGGAAACTCTCACCTGATCTTTATGACCCAGAGGAAGCTCCAGAGGTGGGAGAACTAGATGAGTTGGAAACATTTATAGGATCAATTTCAGCAAAATTTGGCTATAGATAACATGGACGACTTTAAATGGGGTATTTTAGGATAGGTTTTAGGAGACTAATGTGCCTAAACTTTGACTCCATGATGGGAAGTTATTAATAAATTGAAGTCCTATTTTTATGTGACAGATGGATGGAAAGTTTACCCAAACTTTATTCAGAGCTTGAGATCACATTATTAGTAAAACATATATGGTTTAAGTTTGTTGGTGAAAATACTAGATTAATAATATATCTCAAGCCAAAGTGATATCGTCAAACTCTGTGTTATTTTATCCTCAGCATAAATGCTCAGATATTCTATTCAATTATTAATTCACTATCTCAAATTTAGAGATGTGCTAACTCCTTATTCAAATAATACAAATTATCTGATAGTGAGAGCGATCGCAACTTTTATAATATCATACTTTAATTGAGCAAATTATATTTCCTAAAACCCGAATTACTATTAATAACGGCGTTAGATGTCAGGTCTCTACTTCCTCAAAAAAACGACAATAATTAAACTACAAATTAACACTATCGGCACTACTGGCAGAAATCCTAAAGCCCAACTTTTAGGAATAATATTTACCTGAAAACCAATAACTGCTATTTCTCCAAAAATAATGGAAATTATACAACTCAAAGGTGAAATATTTTTCCCATATAAAGCGGCAATAACTGTGGGAAATAATACTGCTAAACCTGTAAAAGCTTGAGTAGCGATCGCTGCAATTGTTGCCGGAGGATTTGCTGCTAAAATCAAACCAATTATTGCTAAAATAACAATTAAAATTTTGCCCACAAAAGTTTGTTCTGTCAGGGTTGCTTGGGGGCGAATATAAACAATATAAATATCCCTAGTAATCATAGAACTTAATGCTAAAAGTTGAGAATCAAGGGTTGACATAAACGCTGCTAAAGCTCCTACCATTACTAATGAAGCCATGGTAGTTGAGGTATATTCAGCTAACATCATGGGAAAAATTTTATCTGCTTCTTTTCCAACTAAATCAGGAAAATTAATATGACCCCACATTCCAATTAAAACAGGGCAAATAAACATTATGCAAGTAATTAATGGATATAAACTAGCAGAAAGTTTGAGGGAATTAGGATTTTTAGGAGTATAAAAGCGCATAAACATTTGGGGGAACATCGGTACACTTAAACCCCAAAGCAACATATAACTAAACCATTTGTGGGGAGTGAAAAAATCATTGGTACCAGAACGAGAAAAAAGCTCTGGTTTGAGTTTATGAACAGTTTGATTAGCTTCAGTCAAGCCACCGAGACTTTGGGAAATAGTCACTACTGCAACTATCATTAAAATCAACATTAATACTCCTTGTAAAACATCGGTTAAAGCTACACTTTTCATTCCCCCGATAAACACATATAAAACAATGATGAAAGTTAAAAAAGCTGCTCCCCAAAAATAGGGAATTTGCCCATTAGTTAAATTTTCAATCATATAACCCCCACCAATTGGTTGTAGGGTTAAATAAGGTATGGTAAAAATTACCATCACGGCTAAAAATATTAGTTTTAGTGGTTGACTTGGGAGGCAATTTGCGATTAATTCTGAGGGAGTAATTAAACCTTTTTCTTTACCTAAAAGCCAAACTTTATAACCGATAAAATAAAATGTAATTCCGACAAGGGCCGTACCAAATCCTATCATCGGATAATAACTTATACCAATACGATAACCAGCACCAGAAAGTCCGAGAAAAGCAAAGGCACTAAAGTTGGTAGCAATGAGGGTAAAAAATAGAACTATGGAACCGATTTTTCGCTCTGCTAGAAAGTAATCTTCTGGTGTATTTTTTTGGCTACGATAACCAATAATTCCGATGACTAAAGTCAGGAGTAAATATGCACTAATAAATAAGTAGGGAATTAGGTTTTTGATCATGATTAATTTTCCTCTTCAGTTTCAGATTTCCAGAAAGTTTGAGAGAAGATAAAAAGAGCACAGGCGAGGATAATTTGCAAAGTAATAAAGTAGAAAACCCAGGGTGGGAGATGGAGAAATGAAAAGGAAATTGTTTGTTTCCATGACCAGAAGTCTAGGGAAAGTAGGAAAATTATGGTGAAGCAAAAACACCAGAAATAGGGAGATTTGAAAATCTTGAAGTTGTTCATATCTGAAAAATTGTGATAAATTATTTGTTGGATATAGCCTAACTTTGAATGATTGAACCTCGATTAATTTTACTTCCTATAATTATGATATAGTATAAAGAGAAATGCCTAAACCGACAGACATATTAAGGAGTTAATCAAATGAATGAATGCTTACAAAAAATATGTAATAATTGATAATCCTCAGCAGTTAGTTTTATCAGATTTGCCATTTTCAGCAGGTCAAAAAGTGGAAATCATTATTTTAGCTGAAGAACAGAACGAAGTTGATAGTCAATTAGAGGAATTACGCCAAAAAATTGATGGCGCAACTGAGCAAATTTTAGCAGGGAATGTAACAGATGGCGAATTAGTTTTTGAGCAGTTACAAGCTAGATTAAAAAATGAATATGGATTAGAATAATGGTAAAGTACAAATTTTCTGAGGATGCAATATTTTTTCCTTCTATTATTTTCTGGCTTGGTCTGGATTAATTATTATCTATTAGTTAGTTAAGTAAGTGCTAAAATTATTCCTCAAAACCTGCTTTAGCAAGACATTGGATATAAATTTTTGTGGCAATGTCTACTGCCAATAAATAAATTTCTTGGCTCGCAACAGAAGTCATGTTTAGATGACTAATTACCATTATTTGCTATAATACTCAATAAAAAATAATTGACAAAGCTCAATTTTATCTAGTTAAAAAAAAAGCTCAATGCTTGCCAAACAACTTTATCATAATACTGTAAAAAAAGCAGGAAAATTTTTATAGCTGAAGCTGGTTTTCCCCTGTTTAGTTTTGATGTTTTGATGGAAAAAATTATTCAATGGAAACCACAGTTCGACTCTTAGATGTAGAGGGGTGGCGCGACACTCTCTCAAAAATTTTGCCATACTATGCTGATATTTATTACTGCTATGGTGATGTGAAAACTTTTGTAATTATTAGTCAAGAACACAACCATTTTATGTTACTTCATTAAGGATGGGAAAATCGTCGTCATGTTTATGGTACTATTATTTATGCAGATGCTGAATTTAACTGTAGTTTGATTTTTTGTCAACTCAGGGAATATTTATTGAATGATACTAGATTTTAATTGGTGAGGCGATCGCTTTCACCTGAGTCCTTACGAATTTATGGAAATTTCTTCACCTTATTTCTTTCTCTTTTAGAATGTTGTATAAAATGTCTCTACCTATTACCTAATATTTGCTAGAATAAATTTTTAGATAGGGTTTTTATAACTTCTTTATTTCTTCTTTCATAATATGTCTTACAGTGAATTTACTCTCTCACAATTAGAATCTGAATTTAATCTTATACTTCAGCAAAGAGTAGAATTATTCAAGTCAATAGAATCTGTAAATCCTAGTGCTTTACTGAAAGAAATTTTAGCTGAAAATATTCCTTTAGCATTAGAAATTGATACAGAAAAAGCACGTTCTGAATTGATTATTTCTCCAATTATAGTCGAACTTAGAAAATATTTTAATCGCCAAATTAGTTTATTTTCTGGAACAGAATTTAATGTAGATAAATCTAAAGGATTAACAGGAAGATGTGACTTTTTAATTAGTTATTCTCCCAAACAATTAGAAATAACTGCCCCTGTGGTGACAATTGTTGAGGCAAAAAACGATAATATTAAATCTGGAATAGCCCAATGTATAGCAGAAATGCTCGCTGCTCAGTTATTTAACCAACAAAAAAACAATCAAATTTCTTGTATTTATGGAATTATTACAACTGGCAGTAATTGGAAGTTTTTAAGGCTGAGAAAAAACCAAGTTGATATTGAAGCATGGGAGCATTTTATTGGTAATTTAGAGGATTTATTGGGGATTTTAATTTACATAATTAAAGAGGCAGTAGGGTTCAAAAATTAACAATTACCTATTCTGTTAATATAGCCAACTTTTTTTCAGGATAAACAGTAATTTTTTCAAGGAAAGTCAATATATTTATAGCTGAAATTATGAGGAGTATGAATATATTTGTTATAGAAATATAAGCTACTAATTTTCTATAAAAATAGGGTATTTAGTTGATTACTTTAGAGGGATTTTGAGAGTAGTATCCTGATAGTTATGGTCGATTTTAATTAAGTAACGGAGAGATTTTTCAACTGCAAACTACTGGAACCCATGAAAAAGTAGCTGGTTTTCTGGCTTTGGAACTAGGTGTGGAAATTAAACGCTTAAACTTGCCTTTTTTTACCCTATACAGGAATTAATTAAAGCTATATATTCCGATAAATATGCTTATATTTCTGAGGTGATGGTTTTGGATAAAAATGCTATGGCTCAGGAGTCAATGTGGAACAAGCGATCTACTATTACTAAAGGTATGAGTATTAAATTAGCGGAAGAAGTAGTAAGTACTAATTGGCAAAATAGTTATTTAATTAAGCTGACAGAATATGAAAAGTTAGGTATAAACGAATATTGGATAGTTGATTATTTAGGGTGGGGAGGTAGGCGCTATATTGGAGACTTGAAACAAGCAACTATTTCGGTTTATAATTTAGTTGAAGCTGAATATGTGCTGAATTTATTTAGATATCAAAATGTGGTGGCTTCACCTACTTTTCCAGAACTTAATTTGATTGCTGAACAAATTTTTTAAGTTGGACAGTAGGAGTGTTATAAAAATAACGGGGAATAAGAAGTTAGCTAGTCTATGAAAACGGATTTAGTATTATCATTTAGCTAAAGCAGAATATATGCTAAATTTATTTAGAGGTGAAGATCATGTTTTTTTACTAATAAGTTCCCTAAAGATTAGTATATTGAAAATGATTTACTAAAAGCTATCTATATTGAATTTTCTAAAGATTTTAAGATCGACTTTAAAGTTTCTGAAAAAAATTCAGGAGAACATTCAGTTTGAACTCGCTTTATGGCATTTTTTCTCAGTTTATTCCATAAGCTTGAATCTTGATAAAGCTTGACACATTGTTGAGTAAAATTTATTGGATCATCGCTAACTAATAATTCTGTTTCATGTTTCCATCCTAATTGTTGAGCAATTAAGGATGTGGTAACAATAGGTAAACCGTAAGCTGCTGCTTCATGTACTTTATGAGGAATTCCTGCTGCATATCGAGTGGGAGCTAGAAATAATCTCGCCTGATTATAAAATGGTCTGATATCATCTACTTTTCCTAAAATTTTGATTGATGTATTGTTTAAACTATTTACTTTTTGTTGAATTTCTTCTACAGTATTATTCCCAATAATTATTAATTCAACATCTTGAGTTAGTTGTTTCTGAATTAGAGGAAATATTTCAGAAGTTAGCCATAAAATAGAATCAGCATTGGGAGATTCTTTTTCATAAACTGAACCCACAAATAAGAAATTTTGTCTTGACAAAAAAGATTGAGGTGTGGGATAAACAGACAGAGAATGACCTAACAAGCTGACATTGGCATAGTTTTGCTCAATAAATTGTTGTTTTTCTGGGGAGGAAACGGTGATAATATGATGGCTATTTTTTGCCAGTTTAATTTCTTCTTTAATGGCTGTTTGACGTTCTATTTCAGTAAAATAAGTTTGATTTAAACGTTTATATTCATAGTCTCGAATGCTAAAAATTGCTTCAGCATCATAAATAATTTTTGCTGATTTGAGTAAATTTTCTTTAACTAAAATAGAGTTTAAATGTTTGATATTGTGAGGGCGACTAATAAAAACTAAATCATAGTATCCTTTGCGTTCTCTTAAAAAATCTTCTAACATAATTAACCCATATCCTCGCATAACTTCAACAGTTTGGGGAATATCGGCATAAACAGTTGACCAATCTTCGAGATGACGCAGATCCCCTGGGTAAAGGGTAACAAAATAGCCTAATTTAACAAGATTACAGAGAATAGAATGACTGCGAGTATAACCTGGACCTAACCAAGGATGAGGAATTCTATCATCAATAAATAATATGGGTTTTGGTCTTTCTCTAGCTTGAGTTCGAGCAAATATTAAATTCTTGAGTTCGGTAAGATATTGAGATGAAAACCAGTCTTTGTGTTTTTGTTGAAATATCTTTTGATTTTTTTCCATCAGAGCGCTCGCCTGCTCGCTTGAACCTGTATGACTGGAACTAGCAAACTCATAATGGAGAATATTTACATTGGGGTCGTAAATAATTTTTTTTCCTAATTTTTGCAGTCGCACACAATAGTCGGTTTCCTCAAAATAAGCTGGTTGATAATCTTTATCAAACCCTTCTAATTGTAAAAACAAATCTCGTCGAGTTAAGAGAAAAGCTCCCGAACAATAATCAACAGCACGTTGAAATTGATATTCTGGTGCAGTGGGTAAGTTTCCACGTCCATATCCTAAGCAAGTTCCATCTTGCCAAATAATACTTCCTGCTTCTTGGAGAGTGCCATTGGGAAGGATTAGTTTTCCACCCACTGCACCAATATCATCTGAAGATTTAATAGTTTCGAGAGCGGAGGGGATACTATTACCTAAAACTTGAGCATCATTATTTAAAAATAGGAGATAGTCTCCTTGGGCAATTTTGCTACCTTGGTTACATCCCAGAAGATAATGAAGATTTTGATGATTCAGGGTAATTTTGGCCCCGTTTATCTGTTGTAACAGTTGACGGGTGGTATCAGTGGAGTTGTTATCGACTAATATCAGTTCAAAAGATTGAAAGGGGTTTCTCAAAAGGGAATATAAGCAGCTTAAAGTTATTTCTGCTCGGTTATAGAGAATAATAATGATGCTAATTTCTGGATTTTCAACCAGGGGAAAGTTTAGTTGAGAGTTGGTATTGAGGAAGCTATCAAGAGTGATTTGGTTAAGAGTATCAAGAGTTTGTTTTGCTTGGTCTAGTTGGGGGGTTTGGGGGAGAGAAGGGTCTGGGGATCTAATGGTGGAATTTGGAGCACATTGAAAACTCTCTGCTAAGGGATGGTGGGGTTGCAGTTGGAGAACTTTTTGATAGGCGAGTTGAGCTTTGTCGAAGAATCCTTTTTTGGTCAACGCTTTTCCTAAGCCCAGGTAAACCTCGGCGTCATTGGGAGAAATTTCTAATGTTTGATAGTAGGTTTGTAGATCGTCTGGGTTTTGTTGAATTTTCTGTTTGTAATAGTTCAGCAGATTGGTTTTTTCTGCTTTTGCTTGTTGTTGTAGAGCATCCCCGATTTTTTTGTGTATTCCTGGGAGGTTGGGGTTGAGTTCGAGGGCGCGTTGGTAGGCAGCGATCGCTTCTGACCAGCTCTGATTCTTGTAGAAATCTTTGGCTTCTTCTAGGTAATTTTCACAAGTTTTCATATTCTTAAATTTTAGTCAAAAAGTTCCACATCCCTTTTATTACAAGGAGGAAATATAAGTGCGAATAAAAAAATAAAACTACTTCATAAACTAGGTTGATAGCTGTAAAAAAAAAGATAATGCTTTCAAAACTTATTTTGTATCAAATATTAAGTGAATATCATCCCTATTAGACAACCTCTTTCAAGACTTCTTGCCACTGTGCAATAAATTTATCAATATGAAAAACATTTTTTGCCATATTACGAGAATTATGACCAATTCTTCTAGCTTCCTTTGGATTATAATAGAGAAACTTTAAATATTCATAAAGCTCAGACATATTATTAGAAGCATAACCATTTTCACCATTAACAATGTACTCACTTTCACCATGAAAATTAGTCGTCACTAGAGCCATACCACATAACATTGCTTCAGTCCTAGCTCTTGGATTTGGTGATGCGTATGAGGGGCTAAATAGGATTGAGGAGGTAGAGAGAAAAGTCCTATATTTACTAAATGAGCTAAATTTGTAATCTCTTCCAATCCAGTCAACTTTTATGCCCGTTTTTTCTTCAAATTTAATCACTGCATTGTTGTTACGATATTCATTATGTATTTTCCCTGGAGGTTGATTAACAACTATATTTCCACGACCATAATTACTTTGAGGCCATTCTTCAGGACTCATCCCATGACGAATAAATCGGGAATTTTCTATACCCCAAAGGTGATGAGCCGTGCTGCTATTACACACCATAAAATTATCGCCTATTAACTCTTTAATTTCTTCAGAAGTACAACCATCAACCATGTTACAGCCATGATTAATGATTATTTTTTTGCCTTTGTACATATTACGATAACGCAAAAATAGTAACCGTTTATCTAATTCATGCCAAGTCCACTGATCTACATGCAAAATCATTAAATCTGTTTCTACTGATTCTATATTATTGGCAAATTTTACATATGGTGGAATAGGTCTGTAATTTACATTCCAGCGACGATGAGTGTTCGTTAAAAATATCATATTGTGAGGTAATTTACACAACTCATAATCATGGGCAACATGCCAGGGATATTTAATAATATTCAACCTTGCTTTAAGCGATATTTGCATCTTGTTATGATATATTATTTGTTTTTTATTATTTGTCTAAAAATCACTCTAAAAACTAAATTTTTCTAGCCAATATTCTAATAGCAGAGGCAACACGATTTTGATTCATTGCCTCATCTATTGTGTCAAATATATTTCTATATTTAACTTCGTACTTTGATAGTATGTTTTGTAATAAATAGCTAATAAATATAGCCAAAAGTGGTTCTGCCTTAACTTTAGCATATATACCCGAACTTCTAATTATTTTTAATAATTCTGTATCACCTTCATGGTATGAATAATACCCGCTATCTATGATTTCAAATCCAAGATTGCCTAATCTATCAATCATTCTTTTTCGAGAAAAACCTAAATGGTAGTGCTTATGTTTATCCCACTGCCTTTTTCTTTCGTTTACTAAATAATCCGAAGATTCTTGTTCATCCTTTTCTGAATAATGTGGAGTATCTACATAAATATATCCTCCAGGCATAACACAAGAACTTAAGTTGACAAGCGCACTTTGATAATCTTCTATGTGTTCCAAAGTTTGTATTGAAAAAGTATAATCAAACTTTGATTGCAAATTGCTCCACTCATAATGATCTAAATCTACGTCTACAAACTCAATATTGTTATTCTCAAGTATATAATTCCAATTATATTTAGGTATATATTTTGAAGATTTATCGAAACAAAACATCTGCATATTAGGAAATGCTTGACTAAGAAATACTTCATGTGAGCAACTTCCAGAGCCAAAACTTCCAGCTTTTCTTGGTTGGATATTATATTTAGTTATATAATCAAGCATTGGCACATAAGATAATAGTAACCTGACCAAAGTTTCAGTAAAGAAACAAGACATATGGTTTGATGATTGTTCTATACATTTTTTGAATACTTCTATATTATTTCTCTTAATTTTTTGCATAATTTGATATTTTTTTTATTTAATAAATTATTAAAAACTCTTACAAGGTAATGTTTAAATCTTCTTCACCACCATACCAAACAATTTGAAATATAACTGGTAGGTAGAATTGCGAGCTAAATCACTAATTTTCCAAGGCCAAGCACGGTAAACATTAATATACCAAGTGTCTAAAGGAAAAACCTGAGACAGCAGATTAAACATCTTTTCTGGAGTCATTGCTGTTTTATGATGATGTGGATTAGTAGATTTTGGTTTGTAGTAAGGAAAATGATCTGGAATATACCTACATTCTTTAACTTCTGGCAAGGGTTTTAGGGTTTCATCCCAATGCTCAAAATTGGGAGTTGTGCAAGCAAACATTACATTGGTAGCTGCTTTAATTTTTTCCAGAAAGATTAATAAATCATTTTCTGGTATATGCTCCAAAACTTCCAATGCCAAAGTTAGATCGGCTATCTTCAGAGGTGATTGTATAATATCTGAGTATGTATTAATATTCCTTGCAAGTAACTTACTTGATATATTATTGTCAAGTTCTATGCAAATATAATCTTTAGCATTTTTCGCCTTATTGTATTTTTTAAACCAATCATGTAACGGGTTATTGCCAGGTCCAAACTCAATACAAGAAGAAAAGGATAAATTTTTCTCTTTAGCAGTTTGGTCGATTATTTTAATCAGGTTATATTCTGATGTTTGCATAATATATTGTTTCATTTGTCTCTCTTATTCTTTTTATTTTTTTTTGTTGTAGATAACCCTGTGATTCCACTATAAAATCTCTAATTTTCCACACCGTTAGCAGGATTAGACAAAATTTTCATCTTGATTTCTTTTTGAGTCTGTTAAGTTCATCATTTAATATATCTATTTTTTCTAGTGCAGATGTGAAAGATATGGGTAAAACATCAGGAAAATTGGTAACTATATCCTGAATAATATCATGCTTGATTCGCCTCCACTGATTTGTGATATCAGGCATCTGTGGCGGAATTTTAGGAGGAAATATTTCCAACCATTTTACATATTGCCTAGATAAATTACTATCTATATCACTGTTTCCTCTCAATACTACAGGAATATTTACATAACAACAGTTATTTTTCTGTTGATTATTTAATGCCAAAAGTGTAATGTTCCAACCCCAATAGTTAAGTTGTGTTTGAATTAGAGGAATATAAGGTTTTACCCAACTACGCTTAATTAGCATAACATCAGGTGTATTCGGATTGATCATGAATTTAATCCCATCAAATATTGAATTTGATTGAATATCTGGCAAGCACCCATAAGATTGAACCTTTAGTAGTAAAACGGGTTCTGCATCTGATTTACTTAAATGTCGATCTAACTCTTCATAGATACCTTGAGTTAAAATACAATTTCCAGAAACTAATAAAATCCAATCTTGGTTTGCTTCTATTATAATTTGTTGAAAATATTTGAAAATTTCTAAGTAATCATTTTCAGGGAATAAATACTGAAATCCGTGCTTTTCTATTTTTAGTTCTTGCTCATAAGGAGTAGTAGCTACAATATATTGACTACCAAAATCTGACCAGTTGACCTCTGACTCCTCTATGCAAGTAGTAAAAGTTTTTGTCACAGAGTAGTCATAAATCAAAACTGCAACTTGGGATAAAAAGTTTTTTTGATAAGTTTTAGTAAAATTTCTTTTTACTTGAGTTGGTATCCAGCGTTTTCGACTACCAAGCACATTATTAAACCAGTTTTTTGTAATCTTTTGAGTTGAATATATCTCTAATGCACGTTGACGTGCAACCAATATTTCTTCTTGTACCTGGGCAAAATTTGTTTTCAGATAAGTCAGCTTTTCATTCCAATTACCATCGTAGTTCACTAAAAAATGGTTACCCAAATTAAATTCTCTAGCTACTCTCCTATGTTCTGGTGTTGCAGTTGCTAATACTGGTACACCTAAAGCAATAGCTTTAATCATGCGATTGGCATTTTTAGCTAGGTTCCATTCTGTAGGTTCAAGAGGAAATATCAGAAGATCGAACTCCGTCAAAGTCTGATCGACAGTATTGATCTCAAATTCAATATCCCCCCCTTTAGTAATGGTTGTAATTTTTTCCTCAATGTTTACATTTTTAATCTGTAAAATCCCCTCAGGAGCGCCAAACCAGGCAATATTTTTCAGCTCAGGAGTTGGTTCTCTAACTATATCATCTGTGTTGATATCGACTGGGTTCTCTAAAACAAATACATTAGGATGATATTTATTGGCAAAATCAGCTAATAATTGACTACCAACTGTAACTACATCAACTGAATTCATAAATGCTACTAACTCTTCTTGTGTTCCTTGATTAGGTAAAACATAATTATCATCAAAATCGTAAACAACCACTTTGTTTTCATGTTTGAGTTCTCTAAGTTGCATTTTTGATCGATCATTAAGTTGATCGAAAAGCCGAAGTTTCTGAAATACATAAACATCACTCTTGTCACTATAACCAATAGTGACTAGATGACCTGCTTTGCGAAGGCAATCTACTAGTTTCCAAGTCCTAAGTCTAGCGCTAGCTTTAGAGTAATTACCAAAAGGAAAAAAGGAAAAATTAATTGGTTTAAAGCCACTACTTGCATCTATAACTATTAATTCAGAAAATGCTAACCACAAATTTCCAGCACTGGTTGTCGGTAGGTTAATATAAAACCCTATATGTACTTCTTCAGGTAAATTCTTGACTACTTTGTTGAGGTTAATTGATATATTTGTGGTTGACCAGCCGAAATTACTATGGACTTTAGTAGAGAGTTGATAAATTTTATTAGTCAATTTATCGTCAGCAAAAATAGCTATGACTATTTCCGATCTATTAGTATTTTGCAAACAAAGTTGTACAGAGCTTGTAATAATGGTATCTTCAAATATTTTAATACCTCTAACAATTTGACGTAAATAAGATCTGGGATTAGTTTGTTTAACATCTTGAGTTTTAATATAAAAAAAACTATCATTATCAACCAGTTCTTTGTTTATTTCAGGTATCTCTTTATTACGAACAAATTGAGTTGCAACTTTCCACTCAGGTCTTATTACTAATTCCCAGTCTCTAGGAGCAATATTACCCTCACAAATGTTAAGTTCTTCTAAATTAAGGAATTGTGGATTAGATAAAAGATTTTTTTTTGTTGTAGAAAAAACCGTTTTTGTTTGGGTGTTGTTTTGAGTATCAAACTGTAGTGAATCTTGTTTGTTTTTTTCTACTTCCTGAGTTTGAAATTGAGAGTTTAATTTAGCTGCCTGACGAAATGCATGGAACGCTTGTTCCAATCCTCCTACCTGCATCGTTTTTTTTAAGTTGTGGCGAGACCAGACGAAAATATCGGGATTTTTATCTATAGCTTTTTGATATGCTAAGATTGCCTTTTCTGATTGACCTTTTGCAATCCAAGCATGACCTAATCCCAAATATAATTCAGCATCATCTGGCTTAATTTCTAAAGCCTTTTCATAACTTTTCACATCTGTCGGATCGTTCCTGATCCCTTGCCGATAATAACTTAATGCTTGCTCTAATTTCCCTTGAACCTGCTGATGCAATGCTTGATTTAATTTTTCCTCTACTTCAGGAGAAAAATCAGGCTGAATCTCCATGAATCGACGATAAGCATTCACTGCTTCATCCCATTTTTCTAAAAGGAAACAAAGCTCTGCTAAGTTATAATAAGACCAAGCAAAATTTGGTTCTAGATAGATGGCTTTTTGATAATATTTTATTGCTTCATTCAACTTCCCTAACCTGACTAAAACATCCCCTAAATTATTATAAGACCAAGAAAGATCGGGCTTTAATTCTATCGATTCATTATAAGCAGCAATTGCGTCTTCTAACTTTCCTATTTCTTGCAATAAATTACCTAATTTATGATGTACTTCCCATGATTCCGGTTCCATTTCAACGGCTTTTCTATAAACCTTTATTGCCTTTTCTTTCTCTCCTTTTTCTACCAAAGTATCACCTTGTAAATGGTAATATTCTGCAAAATTTGCATCTACTTTAATTGTGTTATTAACAGCAATTTTTTCTAAATCTGACTTACTTTGTGTAGCTAATATTTTCCCAAACTGCCCCGCCTTTGTTAACTTCTTATTAGCTTCTTGCTGCTGTTTAGCATTAGCTATTTTTTCCTGAAGCTGATTTTCCGCATCTGCTAAATACTGTTTTATATCTTTCCTGTCAGGATCTAATTTAATTGCTTTTTGGTAAGCAGCGATCGCCCCTTCCCAATCTTCCAACTTCACCAACACA
>ENA-UENW01000149-UENW01000149.1-marine-metagenome-genome-assembly--contig:-NODE-149-length-40087-cov-4.617342_pt1 | contig 40087 bp, 38 predicted proteins | sample MGYA00237876_ERZ529329 | MGnify/ENA primary metagenome ERZ529329 (study PRJEB26372, sample SAMN05368346) | marine metagenome | biome: cultured habitat; feature: ocean water; material: water; isolation... | reverse complement strand
GAGTGGGCAATGATCTATGCGGATTGGTATAAAAACCTAAGGAGTCGAAATGTTAGTTGTAGTATCCCCAGCAAAAAATTTAGATTTTGAAAGCGAAATTCCTGTGAGCCAGTTCACTCTGCCTGCCATGCTTGAAGACACTGAACGTTTGATGGAAGTTTGCCGCACCTTATCGCCTGCTGACTTATCATCGCTGATGAAAATAAGCGACAAGTTAGCAACGTTGAACGCCAACCGTTTTGCTGAGTTTTCTACGCCGTTTTCGCCCGATAATGCACGCCAAGCAATGTATGCGTTTAATGGTGATGTGTATACTGGGTTAGATGCTTACTCGCTTGATAGCGAAACGGTCGAATATGCGCAAAAACATCTTCGAATTTTGTCTGGCCTATATGGACTACTTCGTCCTTTAGACTTAATGCAGGCCTATCGTTTAGAAATGGGCACTAAATTAGCAAACCCTGAAGGTAAAGACCTGTATGCGTTTTGGGATGATCGCATTACTTATATGCTAAATAAGGCATTAGAAGCACAGGGTGACAATGTGTTGATCAACCTTGCTTCAAATGAGTACTTTAAAGCAGTGAAGAAAAAGTCTTTAGATGGCATGATCATTACGCCAACGTTTAAAGACTGCAAGAATGGACAGTATAAGATTATCAGCTTCTTTGCGAAGAAAGCCCGTGGCTTGATGGCGCGTTATATTCTTGAAAACCGTGTAGAAGACGTAGAAGGTCTGAAAAACTTCGACGTAGATGGCTATCAGTTTAGCGAAGAACAAAGTTCATCGACGGAACTTGTGTTTCTTCGCAATCAGGAAAGCTAAAAGAAAGCCCAGTAATAGGGGGCTTTCTAAGCAAGCTTGCCTATTGTCCCTTAAAGCAATGGCGCTCTCTTTTTTTCTTCTGCGCGTGCTGAAGTGGGTAAACCATCATTACGGAATACCCACTTTTAGTTTACTCACTGTATAAAAAAGCTTTTATATTGCTCTCTTAGCGCTACTTTGCGAATTTTCCCTGTACTTGTCATTGGTAATGCCTCGCAAATAAATATATGTTTGGGTACTTCAAACTTGCCGAGCTTCTCCTTACAAAATGCATTGATGGCTGGCAACATCTCTTGTGTTAAGTCATTACCCACTATGCATGCGCAAACCGCTTCACCCCAGTGAGGATGGGGCACTCCTATCGCAGCTGCAGCTTCTATTTCTTTCATTAAGCAAAGCGTTTGCTCCACTTTTTGAGACGACACATTTTCTCCTCCAGACTTAATGGTATCTTTTACCCTGTCGATAAACATTAGTTGGCCTTTACTATCAATAAATCCTAAGTCACCCGTGTGGTGCCAACCAAATTTATAAGCGGCTTTGCTGGCGTCTTCATTCTTATAATATCCATTCATGACCTGCGGGCCTCGCCAAACTATTTCACCTGTTTCGCCCTGTTCCACTTCAACACCTTCCTCATTTATCACTGCTTGCTCGTTAGAACACAGGGGAACACCCCAGTAATTACCCTCTGCAAATTCAGTTTCACAACCGTCTTTGAACAAACTAGAAACAGGGCTAAATTCTGTTTGCCCACTGCCTAAGTGGACTTTGCAGCCAAAAGCATCACGAATTTGCTGACGACTCTGCTCACTCATTGGCGCCATACCGTAAATGGCTAATTTAAAGTGGCTGAGGTTTCGTTCGTGAAAGTTATCTGTTGCCATTAGTGCATTCCACATCATAGGTAAAAGCACGGACGTCTCTATTTTTTCACTTTCTAAGCTGTTCGCTATTTGAATAGGATCGAATGTAGCGTGAAGCGTACAGCATCCACTTCTTAAAAACGTTGGGTAGAGTATTGAAAGGGCGGTACAGTGAAATAGGGGAAGAACGAGTAACATTCTGCACTGTGCGCTTAGTTCTAGTTCTATTGCCGCAGTAAGCGCTGCAATGGTTAATGAAAGGTGAGATGTTTCAACCGCTTTGGGTTTAGAGGTGGTCCCAGACGTGTAAATCATATGGGCTGTGTCTCTGTCGTTTATTATCCTGTCTTCAATTTCTGCGTCGCTACGCTCTTTGATAAAGGACTCAAATGCGAACGTAGCCTTGCCCTTATCTTGGCCTAATTGAATAGTAAAACGTATGTCGTCATTATTGCTTATGCTTGCAAACACAAGATCTGAGAGGAGGGGATCGAAAACGACTACTTTGGAACCGCTGTGTTCAAGATTAAAGGTCACGTCGGCAACGCTTTGCATAAAGTTAATAGGCACCGCAATAACGCCCAGTTTGTAGCAGGCAAAGTAAGTAACAACAACATCTATCTGGTTTACCGCTAATATCGCCAGCTTATCGCCTTGTTTAATGCCTTCACGCATCAGCGCATTGGCTAATTTATTAACTTTTTTGTTGAGCTCGTTATAGGTAACGGTGCGGCGTTCATTGTGATAAAAGTCAACTAGTGCAGGTAAACTGCCGCTATCTCGTGCGCGCCTGCGCAACAAATCCCCCATGGCTACGCGTTCTACCAAGTTTCTTTCTAATTGTTGTGTTCTCATGCTTGTGTCCTTGTCGTTAACGCAAAACCTCAGGTGTAATGCTTCTGTGGAAGCCATCCCACGTTTCGCTGGCAGGCTGGTGAAGGTTCTGCAAAGGGAAGAGTGCTGGAGCCGACCCCATGCTGGCACCACCGTCTACAAATAGTGTTTGCCCAGTGATGAAGTTCGCTCCCTTGCTTAGAAGAAAGCACACCGTAGAAGCGACTTCAGCTTCGCTGGCAATTCGTCCTAGCGGAACCGCGTGCTTTAGGTTTTGAATAGCACGTTTCATATCTTCGGGGTAGGTGTCTAGCCCTGACGATGCTACCCATCCAGGCGCAATAGCATTGACCCTAACGCCAAATGAACCCCATTCCCACGCCGCGGTTTTAGTGAGATTTTCGACGCCTGCCCGGGCGGCACCAGAATGTCCCATACCCGGCATGCCATTTTTGTTGTCAGCGGTAATGTTGACAATATTGCCGCCATGAGTTTTAAAGTGCTTATTGAATAGGGCTTTCGCCATTAGAAAGCCACCAATTAAATTAGTTTGAATAACGCGTTCAAAACCGTTTTGGGATATGTGCGAGAGTGGGGCGCGAAACTGGCCGCCCGCCATGTTTACCAACCCGTGCACGCGTTTATGCTTCTCAAGCAATGCGTTTACGGTGTGTGATACGTCTTCTTCACTGCGTATATCAAGCGTGTAATAACAGGCTGTGCCTCCATCGCTTTTGATTTCTGCAGTGGTGTTTATAAGCTTATCTTCACTTCGGCCAATCAGAATAACGGTTGCACCTAATGAGGCAAGTTCATGGGCAGTACATCGTCCTATACCGCTGCCTCCTCCGGTGATAACAATCGTTTGTTTTAAAAAGCTTCTTGCTGCTAACGTTGACTGATATGGCATTCACTCACCTTTGTGTTTGGTAAAAGGGACCAACGACACTGGCACGTTAATAGGCATAGTTAATAACGTTTGCGCGGCTGATTTTCCCTGGCTATCAGTGCGAAGAGATGCGGTGCCGCCGCCTCCTAATGCATCAGTGAGTAAAAAATTAAAGCTGTTAATGCCAGGTAGGGCATACCGAGAAACACTTCCTTTTACTGAATAAGCAAAAAAATGTTTCACCACATCAGCAGTTAGAGCCCGATTTAAAAAGGGAAAGAGCTTTGGATGTCGCGCGATCACCCCAATGTTTAAGTTGTTACCTTTGTCGCCGCTTCGGGCACAAACCAACTCAACTAATGGAAGAGAGACTGAGTGTTCATTATCAAGCTGTGCTTCTTGAGTCGGTTCAGAACGACATGCTTCTTTCTGAGATTGAATGGGAGCAGCGTCAGTTTGGTAAGTAGCGTGCGCCACAATGACATCATTTTTTTGAATACTTACCGAAACCTTATTCTTGTTGATTAAAAACGAGTGCACCCGAATAAGAGGTTGTGGCTTAGGGCGACCAGCGCCAAATCCCGCCATACCAGGCGCAGCCGATGTAGCCAAATACGCCATTTCACTGGCACAAAAATAAAGGGCTTTACTATTATTGTGATGAAGTGTGAATTTGGCAATGACCTCTCGCGTATGCTCTGCATTAGCATGGGGGCCAAAGGTTGCTTCGCTGCCTAATATTTCAATACAGGTGTCTTTAAAGGGCGGCATACCTCTTTCAATGAGCGCGCGTTCGGTTCGTGCAACCAGCGCATGAATATTGGTAAGCGCTTTTTGTTTTGCGTTAAAGCCTGCAATAAAAAAAGCGCCAGTAAGTTTATAGCCGTCTATGTATGTTGCACATACCTTGTAGTCGTTGCCAGGCGCTGAGCCTTTGGCACCATACACACGTACAGCGTTGCTATGCGTTTGCTCTAAAGATACGTGGGTAAAGTCGCAACAAACATCGGGTAGAAGATAATTTGCAGGGTCGCCAATTTCGTACAGCAGCTGCTCGGCCACTGTGAAGGTTGTTACCAGTCCACCAGTGTTTGGTGGGATCACAATAGTAAACTCGCCGCTTGGTTTAACCTCGGCAATGGGGTAGCTCATGTCTGAAAAGTCAGGCACTTGCTCCCAATCGGTAAAATTTCCCCCGGTGCATTGAGCACCGCACTCGAGCAAATGTCCTGCAAGCGAACCTTGCGCGAGCGCGTTGTAATCGTCATAGCTCCATGAAAACTCATGCATTAAGGGCCCAAGCACGAGCGCACTGTCTACCACTCTACCCGTAATCACAATATCAGCACCGGCAGCTAACGCATCGGCAATTGGCTGGGCGCCTAAATACGCATTCATCGACGCAAGGGTATTAGGTAATTCATTGCCATTATCAAGGTCATGGGTATTAGCTTCAGCTAGAGTTTCGCGGTGCACCTCGTTAAGCAAGTTGTCACCGTACACGCCTACAATATTCAAATTTAGGTTTAGCTGTGCACACAGGGCATTAAGCGATTCTATGCAGGCCGGCACATTGACTCCCCCCGCATTTGCAACTACTTTTATGCCTTTTTGTGCACAGTCTTGCAGTACGTCTTTCATGGCCACGGTTACAAAGTCGACGGCATAGCCTAGCTTTTCATTCTTTGCTTTGGCTTGCGATAAAATGGCCATTGTCACTTCGGCTAGGTAATCAAAAACAAGGTAATCTATCTCACCTTTTTCAACTAGCTGCCTTGCAGAAAGCTGGCTGTCACCATAAAACGCAGAAGCACCGCCTATACGAACCTTATTTTTATTCATGGATGACCTCATCGGCTTGAAGTATGGTGGCTATGGTTTGTTTAGATTTAACCTGATCGCCAGCTGTAATTGGAGAGAGGTGAACCGTACCTTTTATGGCTGCTTTAAGGGGGTGTTCCATTTTCATCGCTTCCATAATGGCCACCGTATCGCCCGCATTTACGGTACCACCTTGCTCTACAAGAAGAGCAACGATGACACCGTCCATCACTGCATTCACTTGCGCTGTGCCCTGTGTTTTTTGGCTATCTACTTTGCTGTGCGTTACGCAGCTAAACATGAAGTGACCTGTGCCATCGTCAATAAATAGCGTGTTACCGTTCGCAGCGTATGAGGCCGTGCTTCGCAACTTATCTGCTTCTACTACCAGGCTTTGTGGCGTTAAGTCTAATAATGTTAGCGTTACTTCTGTTTTAGTACCTGTGTCGCAGATTCGATAGTGATTAGTGAAAGGCGTAACAGTCATTGATGCGGTGACATCGTTGCATGTAATAATGATGGGGTAAGCAAAGCCCATGGTGTGTTGCCAAGTGGGTGTGAGCTTATTTAATGCATTATCATAAACCAATGCACTGGCATGTTTGTTTTGTGTTAACGCAAACAGCAGTGCAGCTTTCGCTAATATCGAAAACGATGGCGAAAGGCTTCCTTTCATGTCGTCGTGTTGTGCGTGTTGCTCAATAAATGCCGTTGTTACATCGCTTCCCAAGAACGCTGAGCTTTGCACAAGATTTTGTAAAAAGTGTTTATTGGTATTTATTCCAATTATCTGTGTTTCGCGAAGCGCTCTCGCCATTTTTCTAACCGCGCTCGCTCTGCTTTCAGCTTTAACAATTATCTTGGCAAGCATTGGATCGTAATGACTGCTTACTTCCATGTTCTGATAAACGCCGTGGTCGGTTCTAGCGTTCGTGGCAGGTTTCCATACTTTTACCTTCCCAGTTTGTGGCATGAAATTTTTGCGCGGCTCTTCAGCGTACAGGCGTACTTCTATGGCGTGACCGCTTATTTGAATGTCTTCTTGTGTGAAGGGAAGCGATTCTTTACAGGCTACTCGCAGTTGCCATTCAACTAAATCTAGTCCCGTTACTAACTCTGTAACCGGGTGTTCTACCTGCAAGCGCGTGTTCATTTCTAAAAAGTAAAATTGCTTGTCGCTATCAACTAGAAATTCTACCGTGCCTGCACCACAGTAGTTACAAGCCTTTGCAGCAGCCACAGCGGCCTCTCCCATGCGTTTGCGTAATTGCTCATCCACAAACGGCGACGGGGCTTCTTCAATCACTTTTTGGTGCCGGCGTTGAATTGAGCAATCTCTTTCACCTAAATAAAGCGTGTTGCCGCAGCCGTCTGCAAAAATTTGAATTTCTATATGTCGAGGCGCAATTAACGCACGCTCTAAAATAAGTTCGTCATTTCCAAATGCGTTTAAGGCCTCAGATCGAGCCGTAGAAATATGAGCTGCCAAATCACTGGCTTCATGCACTAAACGCATACCCTTGCCGCCACCACCAGCGCTGGCTTTCACCATTAAAGGAAAGCCAATGTTTTTGGCATTTTCTATGAGTGCCGCCTCACTTTGGTCGCCGCCTTCATAGCCTTGAATACAGGGAACATTAGCCTGCAGCATGGCTATTTTTGATAAGCGCTTGCTACCCATCAAGGCTATGGCGTCTGCGTTTGGGCCAATAAAGGTTAAGCCAGCGTCTTCACATGCACGTGCGAAGTCAGCGTTTTCTGATAAAAAGCCATACCCAGGGTGAATAGCGTCTGCCTGTGTTTCAATTGCAGCGTTTATCACTTTTTCACTGTGAAGATACGACGATGTAGGATCGGCAGGACCAACGAAAACAGCTTCATCAGCTTGCAGTACGTGCAGCGCGTTGCGGTCAGCCTCGCTATAAATAGCAACGGTAAAAAAGCCCAGCTTATGTGCGGTTCGAATAATACGACAGGCAATTTCGCCGCGATTAGCAATGAGTATTTTTTGAATATTTCGCGTCATAATGTGTTCACTCACACCAAGAAGGTTTGCGTTTTTGAATGAAGGCTTGGGTTCCTTCCACCCCTTCTTCAGACGTCAGCGACTTAACAAATGCCGTAGCAGCGCCGTCAAGGATCTGTTCAAGTGGCGTGTTATTTAATGCTAATAACAAACGTTTAGTATTTGAGTTTGCTTGCGGTGCGCATTGTTTTATTCGGGCAATCTCTTTGTTTACCTGTTCGGAAATGGCGTTTGTTTGACAAACGCCATGCACTAAACCCAAGCGCAATGCCTGTTCGGCGTTTAGCTTTTCACCAGTAAGTGCCAATCTTTTTGTTTGATCGATCCCAATGCGGCTAGCCACAAATGGCGCTATTTGCGCGGGAATAACACCTAACCCTGTTTCAGGAAGTGCGAAAAAGGCGCTGTCACAGGCAATGGTTATATCTGCTACACAAGCTAAGCCAAAACCGCCGCCAAGTACCGCGCCTTCAACCACAGCAATGACTGGCTTGGCAGAGTGTTTTACTTGAGTAATCATGCGACCAAAACTACGATTGAAGTGCCAAATAGTGTCTTCTCGTTCAGATTCACTTAACGACGATAAATGCATGTCAGAAATATCGCCGCCAGCGCAAAAGTTGCCATGGCTTCCCTGTATTACGACGACCCGTAAATTATTCATATCTTCAACGCGTTCAAAACACTGCATAACCTCTTCAACCAATGTTAAATTCATGGCATTTTTCTTATGCGGGCGGTTAAATTGAATGTGCAATACGTTGTCAGTAAGCCGTGCGGTAATTTCTTTGAATACCATTGATTCTAAGTGGGGCATCCAGTTGTCCTCTTTAGTCAAATTGAGGCCTATAGCCTGCCTACGCCAAAGCTTGTAGGGTGAAGTTGCTTCGTTTTAGCGTGCTGGCAAATAGAAAGAACAAAAGCAACAATCGAGCGGGTATCTCTTGGATCTATAATGCCGTCATCCCACAAGCGAGCAGAATTAGCGAGGGCACGTGATTTAGCTTCCATTACAGAGACGGTATGTTGTTCTAGTGCGGTTAGCTTTTCCTCATCTACGCTGCCACTTCGCATCATTTTGGCGTGAGCAACGGTACGCAGCACACTACCAGCTTGGGCGGGGCCCATCACGGCGACGACTGAGCGGGGCCATGAAAACATAAAGTCAGGCTCAATGCCTCGTCCAGCCATGGCGTAGTTTCCTGCGCCGAATGAACCTGCCAGTACGATGCTAATCTTGGGAACAGTAGCATTGGTAACTGCTTGAATGAGTTTTGCGCCGTGCTTTATGATGCCTGCGCGTTCAGACTCTGTGCCCACCAAGAAGCCGGTGGTGTTGTGTAGAAACAACAAAGGAGTGCCAGCTTGTTCACACAACTGGATAAATTGTGCTGCTTTAGCTGCGCCTTTCGCAGTAATAGGCGCATTGTTGCCAATAACGCCACACGGTTGCCCTTCAATGGTGATGTATCCGCACACGGTGCCCATATCAAACTCGGGTTTAACGTCAACAAAATCCGATTTATCAGCGATACGGGCAATGACTTCACGCACATCAAATGGAGTCTTGGCGTCTTTAGGAACGATGCCAAGTAACTCATCTGAAGTATAAACAGGAGCAACATCGCTAGGTGTAGTAGCTTCGGAAAAATCTCTATTCCAGCTCAGCATTTGCGTGACTTCACGGGCAATGCGAATACCATCGGCATCGCTCTGAGCAATGAAATCTGCTACGCCAGAAACCTCACTGTGCATCTCTGCGCCACCTATTTCTTCGTCAGTGGCTATTTCTCCTGTTGCGGCTTTTAATAAAGGCGGACCTGCAAGGTACACCGTAGATTGATTGCGTATCATAATTACATAGTCTGACAGTCCAGGCTGATACGCACCGCCTGCTGTGGCACTGCCATGCACAACCGTTATTTGCGGAATACCTGCGGCCGACAAGCGAGCCTGCATAGCGAACCCCGCTGCAGAAAACCCAAACCAATCACCTAGCGAAGTAAGGTCGCCGCCACCACTTTGCGATAACGCTATTACCGGTAATTTTTGCTGAAGTGCAATGTGATACAAGCGCAGCCGCTTTTTGCTACCAAGTTCGGTTATGCTGCCACCTTTAGTGAGGTAGTCATCAACCATAACAATACTGCGAGTGTTAGCGACATAACCAATGCCGGCTATTACTCCGCCACCAGCGGCACTGCCGTCTTTGTCGCCTTCTTGCAGATACCCACATAATGTTGAAAGGGGAAGAAACGGCATGTTGGGGTCAAGCAATAAGGCGAGTCGATTGCGTGGTGACAGCAGCCCTTTTTCTTCGTAACGCGGTGCTTTTTCTTGCGCGTTTTGAATGACGTTTTGCTCGATAGTGCGAAATTCGGCAACGGCGTCTTCCATAGCGGCGTAATTGTTACTATAAGATGTACTTTTAACGTCAATATTAGACTGAAGAATGGCCATGACTTAGCTTCCTGCGTGCGCGGTCTGATGTTCCGCAGTGTGATTGAAAAATGGCGTTGTGGCCGCTTTATTGTATTCCCCTTCAAGTTGTTCAATCAGGCTATGTACTGGAATCACTGAGCGAATTCCACTTACGCCATGCCCTGCGCTCCACATGTCTTTCCAAGCGTTACTGCCGCCTAAGTCTAAGTCGACATTTTCTTTACCCTCAATCGACGCCAAGTCTACGCCAGCTCGAGTTATAGAGGGCTTTAAGAAGTGACACTTGACGCCAGTGAAGGTGTCAGTAAACACAAGATCGTCTACGTTGGCGTTAACCAACATGGTTTTGTAATCAGGGTCTACTTCGGCTTCGTTCGTTGCTATAAAGCGTGTGCCCATATAGCTGTAATTAGCGCCTAAAATCTCTGCGGCTCTAATTCCGTAACCATCATTAATAGCGCCAGCAAGTACCAGTGGGCCTTGCCAAAACTCTCTCACTTCACGCAGAAGCGCGAAAGGGCTTACCTCTCCTGCGTGACCGCCAGCACCAGCGGCAACTAAGATTAGGCCGTCTGCGCCTGCTTCAATGGCTTTTCTCGCGTGGGCCACAGTTATTACGTCGTGAAAAACAATGCCCCCCCACTGATGGACTGCATCAATAACAGGTTTAGGATTACCTTGGCTGGTGATAACAAACGGAACTTTATGCTTTTTGACTATCTCGAAGTCGGCATGAAGGCGCTTGTTCGAGGCGTGCACCACCAGATTCACAGCGTACGGCGCCACTTTAGCTGCTGGGTTAGCCTGTTTTTCTTCATCTAAGGCTGCGGTGATGGTGGTCAACCATTCATCTAACGCTGTTTGAGTGCGAGTATTAAAAGCGGGAAAACTACCTACCACGCCATTTTTACACGTGTTAATCACTAAATTTGGGCTAGAAACTAAAAACATGGGGGCGCAAATTACGGGTAACCGCATATTCTTATTCAGCATTTCTTGAACGATGTTCTTCATAAAAATACGTCGCTATCTACGTTTAGGGAAAATGTCCATGTACTTTGCAATAATGCCGAGCATCATTTCGTCGCTACCGCCAGCGATGGATAATATTCGGGTATCGCGATATGCACGCGCAACAGGGTTGTCCCACATAAAACCCATACCGCCCCAATACTGAAGGCAGCCATCGGTAACCTGTCGCCACAGTCGGCCGCTTTTTAGTTTTGCTATTGACGCCAAGTAAGTGGCATCTTTTCCTTCAATATGGTCCTGACACGCCTGCCACGTTAGAGCGCGCAGAGCCTCAATTTCACTTTGCAGTTCAGCTAATTTGAAATGGACGGTTTGGTTGTTGATAACAGGCTGACCAAATGTGTGCCGGTCTTTTGCCCACTCGATGGTGTCGCTTATAATGCGTTCCATTCCTTTCAGCGCACTAGCTGCTGCATACATGCGTTCTTCTTGAAATTGCATCATTTGCATAGTGAAGCCTTTGTTTTCATCTCCAATTAAAAAGCGCTTTGGAACGCGCACATCATCGAAGAAAATTTGGCCAGTGTCGCTGGCGCGCATCCCCAGTTTGTTTAACGGCTTCGAAATAGTTATGCCTGGGGTGTTAAGGGGTACAACAATTAATGATTTATTAGCATGCACTTGCCCGTCGCTTGTGTTTGCTAGCAGGCAAACCCAGTCTGCTTGGGTGGCATTCGTGATCCACATTTTTGTGCCGTTAATAATGAAGTCGTCACCATCTGTACGGGCTGAGGTTTTCAACCCTGCAACATCTGATCCCGCCCCTGGTTCACTCACTCCAATACATGCCACCATGTCGCCGGCAATAGCGGGCGCTAAAAATTCACGTTTTAGTTCATCACTGCCAAATCGCGCCAGGGCTGGGGTGGCCATATCGGTTTGAACGCCGATAGCCATAGGAATAGAACCGCCATACGCTCGGCCTATTTCTTCAGCAAATACCAGGTTGTAACTGTAATCTAAGCCAGCGCCGCCGTAAGCCTCAGGCTTTTGAATACCTAAAAGGCCCAAATTCCCCATCTTTTTAAACAAGCTGTGAAGGGGAGCAATGCCTTCGTGCTCCCATTCGTCAATGAAAGGATCCATCTCTTGATTTACAAAATCGTGAACGGTTTTTCTAAGCGAATTGTGCTCTTCAGTAAATTGCATTTTTCTATCTCTACGAAATTGTGACTGACTTCATAGTAATTTTGTGAGAATAATGTTAACAGTGTGAGTTGGGACAATAGATTGGCCAATCGGGCCAAAGTGGCGAGATCAAAATAGCGAGCTTGAACAGGGAAAGACCATGCTTGAACACGTAACCTTATATGCCAGCGAAAACACCATGGGGCTTAGCATGGGCTTAACCCATGACGTGCTGAAATTTGCTTCAGACCTTCAGCACAAACTGCTTGGAAACGGAATAACGGTGAAGTTAGTGACAATAGACGGTAATCCAACGACAACGTTTAGTGGCCTAGCGATTACTCCAGACTGTGCACTGGCTGATATTGAGGAGACTGATTTGGTAATACTGCACAGTGTGTGGGGTGACATGGAACTATTACTGGCACAACAAGCCGCTCTATACCCAAAGCTACGGCAGTGGCATGGCAAAGGTATTCCAATAATGGCGGCAGCCACAGGCGCTTTTTTTCTCGCACAGGCAGGGCTGCTCAACGAGAGAATGGGCACTACTCACTGGCATAAGCAATCACACTTTGCGCGAGCTTTTCCCAAAGTAAACCTTAGGTCTGATAGATTCATTACTGCCACGGGCGAGCTGTATTGTTCTGCAGGGCTAAATGCTGCACTAGAAATAATTGTTTTTCTAATATCGCGTTTGTCGTGCAAAGCGGTGGGGGAGGCTATAGAGCAAGCGTTTCTGGTAGACTTTCGCCGTGGAGTAACGTCGGAAGCAACGTCGCTCAACCACCAAACCTATCACCAAGACGACGACATTTTAAATATTCAGCAGTGGTTAGAGATACACTTTGCAGAAAAAGTGACCATAGGTGAAATGGCGGCGCGCATAAATATGACTGAACGCACCTTTAAACGCAGGTTTAAAGAAGCTACGGGGGAAACTCCTCTTGGTTACATTCAACAGCTTAGAATAGAACAGGGGAAAGAGTTTCTGAAACACAGCGATAAGAGTGCAGAAGAAATTGCATGGGCAGTGGGGTATCAAGACCCAGGGCATTTTAATCGACTTTTTAAACGAACTTTTGGAATGAATGTTTCATGCTGGCGAGATACTTATCAGCAAACAACAAATAGGCGTTAACGTAGTTTTAGGGCGCTTGTTCAACAATTGGCGTTGAGCCGTTAATACCCCTATTAAACATGCTGCTGCGTGCTACAATAGGTGCAGAACAAACCACCTTAAAGCAGAGCCAAAACCTTGAGTATATTAGTTCGAAACTTACCAAAGACATTTACAAAAGAAAATCTTGAAGACTTGTTTTTCGAGTTTGGCACCATAGCGTCGTGCGACTTGGTGATGGATGAGGCTTCTGGCTTATCTAAGGGCTTTGGTTTCGTAGAAATGAGCACGCAAGAAGAAACCGATAAAGCCATTGAAAAACTTAACGCCAAAACTATCGACGGTAAGAAAATTCGTGTTAAGTGGTCAAATCAAGAGAAGAAGCAGGCTGAAGCGATAGCTAGTGCGCCAGCGCCCAAAAGAGACATTCCCGAAGATGTGTGGGGAAGTGCTTCTCGCAATAGCTCTGAGCGTGAAAACGACGCCGAGTAATACCGAGGGAATACAACTAACAAGCGCTGACAACGAAGGTTGTCAGCGCTCAACCTTCATTTAACCAGATACGGTTGCTGTTTGTACTTGAGTATTGCGAGCAGTCATAACAATGGCCAGCCACACCAGTACACCACCACCGGCAAGCGCTAGGCCTACCCAACCCGTTGATGTATAGCCATAACCCGCTGACAGTGTCATTCCTGCCAACCAAGGGCCAAGTGCATTAGCGGTGTTAAAAGCCGCATGGTTCATGGCGCCGGCTAAAGTCTGAGCCTCGCCAGCGACATCCATAAGCCTTGTTTGCAGCGGCACCACCATGCCACCACCGATACCAATGAAAAACAGTGATGCTGCCATTAAGTATGGATTCCCCATCGACGCAGCGTAAGCTGCAGCTGATAGGCCCAGTAAAACCTGAAACGTAATCGCTGACGTCAGTAGCCTGCCTTCAGAATAGCGGCCTGCAATAATATTGCCCAAGGTTACGCCTATGCCATAGATAAGCAATGTGGCCGAGATTCCCCACTCAGGTGAAGAGGTTGTATTGAGGTAAGAGGCACTGAAGTAAGAATACACGGAGAACATGCCACCAAAGCCAATCGCGCCCATAAGTAGTACCAGCAGCACGTCTTTGTTTTTCAGAGCTTTAAGCTCGGTTAGTGGTTTGGCATCTGGATTAGGGCCGCGGTACGGTGCGGTTTTCCAAACCATTAATGCAGTAACTAACGCAAAGGCTGAAATAATAAAGAAGCCAGTTCGCCATCCGAACATTTGCCCAATACCGCTAATTGACGGCACACCAATAATATTGGCAATAGCCAAGCCTAAAATGACGTTACTGACCGCTTGCGCCCGTTTATTTTTACCGGCAATGTCTGCAGCAAAGAGCATGGCAATGCCGAAGTAAGCGCCATGAGGAAGGCCAGCAATAAAACGCGCTATATTCATTGTCCATTCTGACCACGCTAGTGCTGTTAGCAAGTTTCCGCCAGCATAAAATACCATCATTGAAATAAGCATGGTGCGTCTTGCAAGCCTGGAAAAAAAGATAGTGATAAGCGGCGCGCCCACTACAACACCAATGGCATAAGCACTAATTGCGTGACCAGCGACATTTTCAGTAATGCCAAAATCTTCTGCAAAGTAAGGTAATAAACCCATTGCCGCAAATTCACTGCAACCAATCACAAAGGTTCCGAAAGCCAGCCAAAAGGTTATAGTGGCCAGTGAGTATTCACCCAACGCTGAGTGCTGCTCTGAATAGGCCTGCTTTGAAGAGGCTTGGTCAGAAAGAATCTTGTCAGTTTGATTCGTCATAAACGTCCTTTTGTTCATTGAGTTCAATCACGTACTTAGTGGCTGTTTTAGCGAGGGTCTGTTGAGCTTTGCTGTGCATTTTTACAATGTCTGTGTGTCATCAAAGATAAAAGACGCTCAGCAGACTAGCGCTTTGATGAAACGCAAAAACCGGCTCAACGGAATGTTTGCCGGTTCTCTTCGAATAGTCGCCCTTATCATCGATAATATTTAGCAACCGTCGGTAATATTTAACAATGATCAACAGCCCACAGGTTCGTGCTTTTCGTATTCGTTTAATGCAAGAGATCGTAGCATCGCTCAGATAGCAAGTAACGGTAACTGATAAGGTTTCTTAATCAATTCAGCGATTTAAATGTAGTGCTTATGTTAATAAATTACGTCGGACCTTTTGCGTTAGAAAGTCGAATGGGCGTTTAAGAAAATCGAAGATGACTGTTTTCTGTGCACAAATATTGGTTACCTTTTAGTTCATCCCTTTGTCATCTTTTAACATTTGTCACGTATTCCAGTCGTGGCGTGAGCACAACGCCGTATCCATACCCCCATTGAAAACAAACTTCTTGACTTTGAGGTGTTCTATATATAGAACGTTCTTTAAATGGAACAACATTGAGTTGGTAAGGTGTGAATCAATCAACGCTCAACATCCTCGGAAGGCATTTGCAGAAACTCAGGCAAGACAAAGGTGTCTCGCTGTCGCAATTGGCAGCAGGGGCAGGTATCGCTAAATCTAACCTTTCAAGATTAGAGCAGGGCAACGGCAACCCGACGCTAGACACCATTTGGCGGTTAGCTAAACAACTAGACGTTCCGTTCGGACAGCTAGTTCAGCCTCTTAGCGCAAGCGTTGGAGAAAAGGGCGTAGAAGTTCGTTTAATTGAGCAAGGACAAGGTATCCCGAACGTTGATGCTTATTGGATGTCGGTTGCACCCAATACTTTTCGAGAGGCAGAAGCTCACGCCACAGGAACAGAAGAAACGATAACCGTTGTTAGCGGCTCTCTGGAAGCTGGGAATAGTGGAAATACTCAATGGCTGCATCCGGGTCAAAGTTTAGCATTTAACGCTGATTTGCCCCACGTATACAAAACGGGGGACGAGTGGGCGACATGTCTTATCACAATCGTTTATCACAAAGAGGCAAAGGAATGAGCCAACTTTCATCAAAAAGTGGACTTAAGCAAGGGGTTATTGACGGGTTACCTTTGTTAGGTGGTTACATTCCTGTAGCCATTTCATTTGGCGTGATCGCAGTTCAAGCCGGTTTTTCTACGCTGGAAGCCACGCTAATTTCCATATTCATTTACGCAGGCGCGTCGCAGTTTCTTTTGGTAGCCATGGTGGCATCAGGTGCGCCACTTTGGCTAGCGGTTTGTATGACGTTATTAGTTAATGTACGTCATGTGGTTTATGCGCCCAACTTGGTGCCTTATTTACCGCAAAGTAAAGCTTGGCCCTATTTAATGCACGGCCTTACTGACCAGATTTTTGCGCTAGCCCATACTCGCTTGCCGCTAATGGACGATGCTAAAAAGGTAGATTGGTTTAAAGGTGTATCGATGGTGGCGTGGCTTAGTTGGATCGTAGGGACAGCGCTTGGCGGTATCGCAGGGGACTCCCTTACCCAACAATGGCCAATATTAGACAGCGTGATGCCCTTTGCTTTACCTGCACTTTTCCTTGTGCTACTCGCGCCTAAATTCTCAAGTAAACTGTGGAGCGCTACCTTGCTCGTTACAATGACGGCGGCTCTCTTTTTGGCTCTCAGCGCCTTTAAAAACGCTGCAATTCCGTTGGCAGCACTATGCGGTGCGATAACCTTTTATTTTCTTACCTCGCACGTTGAAAGGAAGCAATCTCATGCACGTTGATATCTGGATAGCCATTGTTGTTGCAGCCATCGGGACATATGCATTGCGCGTAGGCCCGTTGCTGTGGACTCAGCGTCACTTTAATAAGCACAAAGCGAATAACACCGAAGCGCGCTTACCTGCGTGGCTAAGCGTGTTAGGGCCGCTGATGATTGCCGCCATGCTTGGAGCGTCACTTATTCCAAAAGTACCGTCAGCGGCGAGTTGGATTGCAACGGCAATAGGCACTGTTGTCACTGTGGTTGTTTGGCGCAAATTCAAAAGCTTAGGGCTGCCAGTGTTTTGCGGCGTGCTTTCTTTTGGTGTGGCTTTTGGTATCGCTTTGGTTTAGCGTTGGGCGTAGATGTTAAGTTGCTGGGCTAAGACTTATTCTTACCCAAGGCTTTCTCGCCCCAAATTTCTTCCAAGCGCTGGTCACGCCCACAGTTCCATCGGTAGAACTTATAGCGAACGGGACTTTTTTTATAAAAATCTTGATGGCCAATTTCGTCGCCTTTTATCGGATAAAAGGTAGAAGCATCGAGTATGGGCGTTACCACCTTTTTATTGGGAAATTGGGCTACCACGTCAGCTTTTGTTTTTTCTGCTATAGCACGTTCTTTATCGTTTGCTACAAAGATGGCGCTTAAGTAACTGGGTCCCTTATCACAAAACTGACCTCGGTCATCGAAAGGGTCAATGTTTACCCAAAAATGATCGAGAATATCATTATAAGAAAGCATATCGCCGTCGTAGGTGATCTTTACCGCCTCAAAGTGTCCCTTGTGATTGCCATTATAAGTCGGATTTGGCGCGCTTCCGCCAGTGAACCCCGACACTACATCAGTAACCCCGTCTAGCTTTTCAAAATCAGACTCCATGCACCAAAAGCAGCCCCCAGCTAGTATGGCCTCGTCGGCACTTGTTGATGGCGTAAAAACCGAAGCGCTTAACGCTGTGCTAATTAAAACTGCAGAAAGTGTTAATTTCATCACTCACCTTTTATGTGTTGGTTTAACGTTGAAGCGACCTTCGCGTTTAATTCGTCAGGTCCCAGTTTGCGAAGATATACGGTTAACAAATAAAGAACGGTTTAAGCTGAAATTAATTTCATCGCGGTGCAGCGAGTTAATTCCATTTTTGTTTTACAAGCGCACATTTTTTCTAAGCGCACATTGCGAAGCTTGAGGCTTTGCGCGAAAGCATAGGTACTGAAAAAGACTAGGAGGAGGTAAGTAAAATTTTCATCTCACCCTGTAGTCTTCTTTCAAAAAGGGAACTGTCTCTGATTCCATCATTTACAAGATGATGCTGTAAAGCCGCTATGACAAGGGATAGAGCGATTTCTTATGATCGGCAGAGCACTTGCATCTTATCCAACTACATGAAAATCAGTTTAGTTAAAATGAAAGGAAAGATGATATGTCGATAGTCAAATCAGGTAGTGCAGTTTACAAACCGCTAGGTAAAAAGGGAAAGGGGAGCATTTCTACACAAACCGGTGCTTTATCGAACCAGCCTTATGGTTTTAACACGCGGTTTGAAGATGGAAAGGGAACCAACCCCGAGGAATTAATTGGTGCGGCGCATGCGAGTTGCTTCACCATGGCACTTTCTTTTGCGCTTTCAGATGCGGGATACAATGACGGCGAGTTAAATACCACTGCAAAAATCAGTTTAGAGAAAAACGATGACGGCTTTGAAATAACTCAATCGGCACTAAGCTTAGATGCTGAGGTTGAAGGGATTTCCGAAGATGAGTTTGAGAAAATTGCACAGGAAGCAAAAGAAAATTGCCCAGTATCTCAACTTCTTAATGCCAACATCACATTGGAATACCGATTGAATATTGAATAAGAGATAAAGGTTATTACTACCCTTATCGAAAGATAGGACTCGCTTTGTTAGACAACAGCAGGCAGTTGTTTTTATCAAGTGTGTGTCGTCCTAATATAGGTTGACAGTTATTAGGCCAGCTCTCGAAGCTGGCCTTTTCTATTATGCACTGCGTTAGGCGTTTCCATATCTAATGCTAAGTGCGGTCTCATTTCATTGTAAATTTTGATTGATTCGGTAACGAGTATTTTCAACTCTTCGATTGTTTTACATCGGTAGAGTAAGAACTCTTGCTTAAGTATACCGTTTATTCGTTCTGCTAATGCATTTTGATAACAGTCGTAACCATCTGTCATTGACGGCTGGATCCCATTCGCATTCAACTCATTCTGGTAGATAGCTGAACAGTATTGTAGCCCTCTGTCTGAGTGGTGAACACTGTTACCTGCATATCGTTTATCTTTGACGGCCATCTTCAGTGCTTTGACTACATTTTCAGCCCTCATATCCAAGCTCAAGTGGTGCCCTACAATTTTACGCGTGCTAGAGTCTGTTACTAACGATAGATAGTGTACACCTTGGTCGGATTCGAGATAGGTGATATCGCTAACAAGCACATGCTTTGCATTATGCAGACCTTCTTCCTTAAGTAAATTTGGATGCTTTTTCATCCAATGTTTACTGAATGTAGTTTTGGTAAAGCTTTTCTTTGGCTTAACGAGTAGTCCCTCGCTCCTTAAATAAGTAAAAAAGCCATCTCGACCTAGTTTAATCCCATGCTCAACCAACTTTGGTTTTAAAAGTTTATAGAGCTTACGCGTCCCTATTTGCGGCATATACTTGCGCCAATAAAGTACCCAATCTTTAATTATCGATAGCTCTGCTCTTCTACATTCCATGCGAGAAACAGCCTGGTAAACCGACTGTCTGGATATTCCCACAACCCGGCATGCTGCCGCCAAATTTATTTCTTTTCTTTTTTTGGCTTGCCAGACGTACCGGATAAGTACTTTTTTCTGAGACCTGCTCCATACTCGTTATCCATAATATCTACCATTCCATTAAGGATTTTATTGCGGAGCTTTTCGTCAGCTAATTCTCTCTCGAGGCGTTTTATTTTTTCGGCTGGTGTTTCTTTTGAACTTGGCATAAGTGGATGCTGAAATGGTTTCGACCAGTCGAGTCTACCATGCTTTCTGAGCCAAACCAGTACCGTCGACCTTCCTTGTATTCCGAAGTGAGCTTGTGCCTGTTTATAAGAGAATTCGCCTTTTTCTACACGCTCAACTACACCCAATTTAAAAGCTAATGTGTAATCACGCTGTGTGCGCTTAGGTCTTTGATTACTTGAAGTTGTCATAAAGAAGTCCTCTTTATGTCAACGTATTTTAGGACGGGACAGTGAAGTATAAAAAAGCGGCTTTAAAAGCCGCTTTTTTGTATAAGATGTTGATTGCATGACATGAGGTGGCGTTAGTTTATTTCCCAATTACGCCACATGCTACGCGGTCACCACCGCCACCTAACTTTTTAGGTGAATCAGAGTAATTGTCGCCACCTGCGTGAATCATTAAGGCGCGGCCTTCAATATCATCTAACTCAAGCTCTGGTGCAAAGATAGGCTGGGTTGCGTTTCCATTTTCATCAACATAAAGCACGGGTAGATCGCCCTCGTGACCCTTTTCAGACCAAGGAGCACGGTGTTTACCGGTATCTTCTGGATCGAAATGGCCGCCCGCTGCGCCGCCCAACACTTTTTTTCCATCTGTCATTGCTGGTGAACAATCACCATTTTGATGAACATGAAAACCATGAATGCCCGGGGTTAACCCTGACAGATTTGGCGTAAATACTACACCGTCATCATCATAACTGCTCACCACTACTGAGCCCATGCTCATCCCTGTTTCCAGGTTATTCATTATCACTTCTTTTCCATCACTATCATGATGACCTGCGAAACTGCTCGCACTTAACATTAATGTCAGTGAACCTGCTAAGGTAGATAATAAACGTTTCTTCATCGTGTTCTCCTTCACTCAATTATTAACGAATTTGTTAAAAGCATTGAAGTGAGATGAGCATAAAGTGAACCATTGTGGCGCATAACTCAGGGATACTACGAAAGACTAGGAATACTAGGGCGTTGAAGCGACAACCGAGTTGTGTGTTAGCGCATAGCTACTGGCATTTACGGAAATCATTATATTGGTTACGTGAAAAAGTTACCGACCATTACCTTATCTTTTTGGCTTTTCCTTATTATTTTCACTATTTTTGAAGGTAGCCTCTTTATATAGTCTTTGGATATGGAGCCTCTCCATAAGTAGGCGGTACTGTCATACAGAAGTTACAGTGTTAAAACTCAGTAACAATATGGCAGTAGCACTTTTTTCCTATTCGACTTACAGTTAGCTCACATTACATAAGCAAGGGCATAGGTATGTATACACTTTACGGATATCCGAAAACTCGCTCGGTTCGCGTGGCATGGGCACTGGAAGAGCTAGGTTTACCTTTTGAGTACAGCTTAGTTGACTTAAAACAGGGGCAACACCTGTCAGAAGGATTTAAAGCCATCAGTCCTGCCTCTAAAATCCCAGCGCTTTCGACGCCAGAAGGTACCTTGACGGAATCGGCGGCTATCGTCACTTTTTTAGCTGAACGTCACGGCATGCATGAATTCATTCCAGAGCCTGGTAGCTTCGAGCGAGCCAAATATGAAGAAATGATGTTGTTTCTCACCAATGAGTTAGAGCAACCGATTTGGAATTTGGCAAAGCACACCTTTGCACTACCCAAAGAGCAAAGACTTGAACAAATGCGTGATGTAGCGGTGTGGGAGTTTAAGCGCGTGTTGCCAGTATTTTCTTCTATGCTGGGCGATAAAGAATTTGTATGCGGCACCATGTTTACCATGGCCGACATAATAGCAGGTCATATTTTGGCGTGGGCAAAAGGTAGCAAGCTAGATATCACGCTAGACGGTAAAACAGACAATGTATCCGCGTACGCACAACGTGTGTTAGGTCGTGAAGCGTATGAGAGGGCGTGGCGAAAAGAGATGGATCATTTGCCTGAATAAACAGTGCATCCTGAAAAACCTTAAATGAATAGATACCGTGTGAAGATGTGGCTAATTAAGTAAACGTTGAATTGCATTGTACAGCCGGTATGCCTGATATCAGGCGTCAGGTACGCATTATTAGGTTTAAATGCGCTTGTCACGCGGTATATAGAATCAAGAAAACACATAACGACAGCGCTTTTTTTTGCGAAATATAAGCAAAAACAGCGAAGAAATAACAAGGGAACAAAAAATGAAAGCATTCAAAACACTACTTGTAAGTAGTGCAGTAACCATGGCACTGGGCCTTAGCTCAGCAGTGGCACATGAACACGGCAACGCAAATGTGCAGAGTTCATCAAAAAGTACTTCAGTGTCAAAAGAAGCGTCTGAGCACGAAAAACTTTTTGCGTTATTTGCAGCCGCTGACCAGCGTGATATTGAGCTAAACCCAATCATGGCCATTTTTCGCGGCGACATGCGTTACGCAGACAGAATGGGCGACTTCTTAACAGACTCTCACGCTTTAGCGGGAAAAACAGCGACATTGCTAAACTTGTCAGAGCTTAAACAAATTGACCGCAGTAAGTTAAGCGACACCGATAAACTCGCCTACGACGTATTTAAATACAACGAAGAGCGCTCGCTAAAAATGTCTACCGACGAGATTGAAGCGCTAACGGAAGTGCGTCCTGTTAATCACTTCAGTGGGTTCCACACCTTCTACCCGACCTTCGCGAGCGGAAAGGGCGCAGCGCCATTTAAAACAGTAGAAGATTACGAAAATAACTTATCTCGCCATAAGGATTACATTGCTATTTCTGACCGCGCTATCGGAAAGTTCCGCGAGGGCATGGAAAGCGGTGTTCTTGAAACTAAGCTGACTATCGATCGCGTGATCAAGCAGTTCGATACTCAGCTGGCTATACCAATTAAAGAGTCACAGTTTTGGGGGCCAATTACCATGTTCCCAGAAAGTTTCTCTGACGAAGAAAAAGCCCGTTTAACCGCTGACTACGAGAAAGCGACGCAAGAGATTTACGATGCAACCACGCGTATGCGCGACTTCCTTCGCGATGAGTATTTGCCTGTTGCCCGTGAAAGCATTGGCCTTAGCGATATGAAAGGTGGTGCAAAGCTTTATCAATTGATGGTGGAAGGTTCAACCACACTACCAATGACGCCTGATGAACTGCATAACCTTGGTTTAAAAGAAGTTAAGCGTATCAAAAATGACATGCTTGAAATTAAGGACGAAGTGAAGTTTGAAGGGACATTAAACGAATTCTTCGACTATGTACGTACCGATCCTAAGTTCAAGCCTGAAAGCCGTGAAGCGCTAACACAGAGCTATTACGATATTGGCCGTGAAGTTGATGAGAAAATTGATCAGTACTTTTCACTATTGCCGAAGTCTGAGTTAGAAATCAAACCCTACGACCCTGCTATCGAGCAATTCAGTGCGGGTGGCTCATATCAGCCGGGCACACCAGATGGCTCTCGTCCAGGTACTTTCTACTTTAATGCCTACGATTTGCCTAGCCGCTTAACCACTGGAAACGTCACCTTGTACCTACACGAAGGCGCTCCAGGTCACCATTTCCAAGTGAGTCTAGCGCAAGAAAATGAAGCGCTACCTTCATTCATGCGCTTTAGCTTCCTACCAGCCTTCGGTGAAGGTTGGGCGCTGTATTCTGAAACGCTAGGGTATGAAATGGGGTTCTTTAACGATCCATGGAATCGTTATGGCACGCTTCAAGATGAGCAGTTGCGCGCCATGCGTTTGGTGGTAGACACAGGTATTCACGCGAAAGGTTGGACCCGCGAACAAGCCATCGACTTTATGCTTGATAACTCAGGCATGACCCGCACAGAAGTTGTTGCCGAGGTAGAGCGTTATATTGCTATCCCGTCGCAAGCGCTATCTTACAAAGTGGGCGCGCTTAAAATTCAAGAATTGCGCGCGCGCGCAGAGAAGGCATTAGGTGATGATTTCGATATCCGTGAGTTCCACGCACAAGTGTTAAACACAGGCGGCATTCCACTTGCTATTCTTGAACAGAAAATTGATCGCTGGATCGCTAGTCAAAAAAGTTAAGGAATAATATTTTTATTTAAACTTTTTACAGCGTAATCAGCGTTAGGTTAAGAACAGTAAAAAGCCGATATTTGACGTAAAGCCAGTAATATTCTGTATTACTGGCTTTTTTCTTTTTGCGACTAATGGCAGTGATATTGTTCAAAAGCTTCACTAGAGTAATAATTGGTATAAGTGAACAATGGTTACGAAATTTAAGGGAGAATAAAGTGGAGTTAGGGCTATTTTCGTTAAGTTTAACGGTTAAAGACATCAGCAAGTCGAAGACGTTTTATGAGGCCTTGGGCTTTGAAGCCATGCCTTCATGCGGCTCGGTGGAAGATAAATGGTTAATGATGAAAAATGGCACCACCATGATAGGGTTATTCGAAGGGATGTTTGAAGATAACATTATGACCTTTAACCCAAGTGATGTTAGGGCACTTCAGGCAAATCTAGTTGAACAAGGCATCGCTTTAGACGTGCCTGTGAAAGGCGATAGCGGCCCCGGGCATCTAATTGTTAAAGACCCGGACGGCAACGCTATCATGTTCGATCAGTTTTAAATTCGCGCTGCCAGTTCAGCGCCTTGACGGATAGCGCGTTTAGCATCAAGTTCAGCCGCTACGTCAGCACCGCCGATAATGTGCACGGTAAATCCAGCCTCTTCTAGAGGTTTTTGGAGTGGCTTAAACGGCTCCTGGCCAGCACATACAATGACGTTATCGACCGGCAGTATTTTAGGCGTGTCGTTAATCAGCACGTGTAGACCTTCATCGTCCACTTTCTCGTAGCTCACGCCATTCATCATTTGAACATTGTGGTGTTTCAACGATTGCCTATGGATCCAGCCCGTAGTTTTGCCCAGCCCTTTACCTACTTTAGACGTTTTACGTTGTAGCAGATACACTTCCCGCTCAGAAGGCTCTATGGCTTTTTCCTTTAGTGCACCCGGTGTAGCATAGTCTTTATCTATACCCCAGTGCGCTAGCCACTTTTCTTTATCTTTGGCTAGATTTTCGTGTTCTACCAGGAATTCCGCTACATCAAAACCAATGCCGCCAGCGCCAACAATAGCTACTTTCTTGCCTACTGGCTTGTGGTCGCGCAATACGTCTAAATAACTCATCACTTTAGGGTGGTCGTGCCCTTCAATTGTAAGCGTACGAGGATTAATACCGGTGGCTAGCACCACTTCATCAAACCCCTTGTTTGAGAGGTTCTCTACGTTTACTTGGGTGTTAAGGTGAACCGTAACGCCCAGGCGAGCTAGCTGATTGTCAAAATAGCGTAGGGTTTCGTAAAACTCTTCTTTACCCGGCACTTGCTTGGCGTAATTAAATTGACCGCCAATTTCACTGGCTTTATCAAATAGATGTACCTCGTGACCGCGCTCTGCGGCATACATGGAAAACGCCAAACCCGCAGGCCCTGCACCTACTACCGCTAGTTTTTTCTTATTGTGAGTAGGGGGAAAGGTAAGTTCGGTCTCGTAGCACGCTTGTGGGTTTACCAAGCAACTTGCACGCTTTTGTTCGAATGCATGGTCTAGGCAAGCCTGGTTACAGGCAATACACGTGTTGATTAGCTTAGACTCATTGCGCATAGCCTTCGCTACAAAGTGAGCGTCAGCCAAGAAAGGTCGCGCCATCGATACCATATCAGCATGGCCTTGTGCGAGTATCGATTCTGCAACTTCAGGCGTATTGATACGGTTAGTGGTAATAAGAGGGATAGACACCTCTTTTTTCATGCGTTCGGTTATCCAGGTAAACGCCGCGCGAGGCACCGATGTGGAAATAGTAGGTACCCGCGCTTCGTGCCATCCAATGCCGGTATTAATTAGCGTAGCGCCTGCTTTTTCGATTTCTTTGGCTAAATATACAACCTCGTCCCACTTAGCGCCGCCTTCGACTAAGTCCAGCATAGACAGGCGATAAATAATAATGAAGTTAGTGCCCACTTTCTCGCGTACACCTTTTACTATTTCTATTGCCAGACGAGCCCTATTTTCTAAGCTGCCACCCCATTCATCATTTCTATGATTGGTGCGTTCACAGAAAAACTGATTTATGAGGTAGCCTTCAGAACCCATAATTTCCACGCCGTCATAGCCTGCCTTTTGAGCTAGGCTAGCGCATTTTACGTAGTCTTTAATTGTGCTTCTTACGCCACGTGAGGACAATTCGCGAGGCTTAAAAGGGGTAATAGGCGACTTCATCGGTGAAGCCGAAACAGCAAGTGGGTGATAACCGTAACGGCCTGAATGCAATATTTGCATGCAAATTTTGCCGTCTTCCTTATGCACAGCGTCGGTAATAACACGGTGCTTTTTCGCGTGGCGAGAGCGGGTCATTCTGCCAGCAAAGGGCGCTACCCAACCTGAAATGTTCGGGCTAATACCACCTGTTACGATTAGCCCCGCACCACCTTTTGCTCGCTCAGCGTAAAACGCAGCAAGTTTGTCAAATCCGCCTTTCTCTTCTTCCAAACCTAAATGCATTGAACCCATTAGGGTACGATTGCGAAGTTGAGTAAAGCCCAAATCTAACGGAGCTAATAAGTTAGGGAAGTAAGGTGAGAGTTGTTCTGAATTGTGGGCAGACTGCGGTGTAGCTGTCTGAGATACGGTCTGAGACGAGGGCGTATTCATAATTGTTCTCTTTTTATTTGCTATGAAGGCAGTTAGTGCATGTCGCTCTTTGCTGCGGCGCAGTGCTCAACTGTCTTTCGTGATTTAAGTGCTATGGTTACACATAATCCGAACACACTAACTTGCCCGACCAGTTGCTTTGATTATTTACCACCACATTCAATTGGTAAAGTGCAGTTACCCTATTTTTAACATAATAAAAAAGCGAGATACCGGGCTAACGGATATCTCGCTTCGTTAATCATGGCTTTTTCTCAAAAGCATGAATGTTTTATGGGTGAGCGCTTACTAATGCCATGGGCACTATTAAAGTGCTAATCGCCCTATGAATTACTCGTCAACGTACATTTTTTGCTGAAACTTCAGCGTTTGTTTGCTGCTACCTTTTTGAACGTCAATCTCAAACCTAAAGGTTTCCTGATCGCGAAATGGCAGCACGGCAAGGTAATAGATAGCATCACCTTCTTCCACCTTTTTGAAAGTCAGCTTACGCGAGTTACCTAACAGATTCTTAGCTGTACCTGTGACATCTGCCCGTTGCGCTTCACCGGAAACTTTGTCTAACACCGAAATGTTAACCAACGCATTAAACTTACTTCTCACAATGCCGTAGCTAGCCGCCACTTCAGGTGTCAGAAATGGCGTACTCACCACCATATAGTGAACATCCCATTCACCAAGCGTTTGCTTCTGCTCGGCAAATGCGGAAACGCTTAAGCATGACATAGCCATCACAAGAAGTGCGACGTAAGCTTTTTTGATTTGATTTATTCTACCCATGATAGAAACTACCTCTGCCTTCATCTTATTTTCAATTCTTACCCATTACAGCTTGTTTTGCTCTATGAACCAAACTGCAAGACCAATGCTTTCCCTAACAGTGTCTTGAACTGACATTAGTTACATAGGGAAAGTGTCTTGGATCAGAAGCTGTAAAAACTGTAATGCGATGATGGCAATAAGCACTGATAAGTCCAAACCGCCCAATGGTGGAATGACTTTGCGTATTGGCGCTAAAAACGGCTCGGTTAGCTGATACAGAACATAATCAACCGGAGACTGACCTTGTGACACCCAGCTCAAAATAGCGCGTAGTAGCAACACCCAGAACATTAACGACAGGGTTTCTTTTATCACACCAATTACTGACAAAATCGCAATGCCGACTGGGTTTAGACTACCGCCAAACATTAACCCTAGGGTTATTAGCTTAAGCGCGCATACCGCTACCGCTAACACAAAAGTAGCGGTGTCGAACCTGCCGATTGACGGAATAATACGGCGCAACGGCCCCACGATAGGGTGGGTTGCTTTTACTACAAATTGACTGAGTGGGTTATAAAAATCTGCCTGAACCATTTGTAACCAAAGGCGCAGAATAACCACCATCAAATAAAGGCTAAATAAGGTATCAACCAAAAATACCGTTGCGTTCATGTTGTGTTTTTCCTAAAACGTTATAGCTGTTTTGCCATTTCTTCAGCACGTGCTACGGCGGCGCGCATCGACTTGCTGACAATATCTTTTAAACCTTCATTAATGAAAGTGTTAACGGCTTCTGCGGTAGTGCCGCCCTTAGACGTAACTTGGGCACGAAGCTCGCTTAATTCAAGGTCTGGGTTGTTACAAACCATTTCGGCTGCGCCTAACATGGCTTGTTGGACCATTAAGCGAGATTGCGCTTTGTCAAAGCCCATGTTCATGGCTTCTTCCTGCATATTTTGTAAGAACAAGAAGAAATAAGCTGGGCTGCTGCCCGCTGCGGCGATAACACCGTTAATACCCTCTTCTTTATCTACCCAAACGGTTTCGCCAACGCTGTTCATTACATCGTCAACGTATTGCCTGTCTGACTCAGAAACCGTGTCGTCGGCATACATCCCAGACATGCCTTTGCCTAACAAGCTCGGGGTGTTTGGCATAATACGAACAACAGGGTATTCAGCACCTAGCATTTCTTGCAATCTGGCTACCGGCAGCCCAGCTGCAATGCTCATAAACAACTTGCCCGAAAGGTCATTGTTTTTCTGAAGCTCGCCGCACATATCGCCCATTATTTGTGGTTTTACCGCAAGGACTATGGCATCAGCGAATTGGCAGGCTTCATCATTAGATTGTGTGGTGTGAATACCAAACTCGGCCTTCAGGCCGTCTAACTTTGGTGTGGAAGGGTTTGCCGCAAGGATGTTTTCTTTCGCGTACCCAGATTTGATAAGACCACTGATGATGCTGCGGCTCATGTTACCCGCGCCAATAAATGCTAATTTTTTCTGTTGCATGTAAATCCTATTTGTTGGTTGCGTTTAAGTCTGTGTAGCGAGGCGAAGCGCTATCCGTTGGGTTAGCGCGCTAGTTTCGCTTACCGAAAATAGCGGTACCGATGCGCACCATAGTCGACCCGTGTTGAATCGCTTCTGTCATATCACTACTCATTCCTACGGATAGGGTATCAAAATTGCTCAATGATGTATGGTAGTGGTCGAATAATTCTTTTAGCTTAGACAGTGTGGCGCGCTGTTGTTCTTCACTAGGATCAGCTTTGGGAATGGCCATTAGTCCACGCAAGGTCAGGTGCTTTTGAGAGTTAATAAACTCCACTAGCGCATCTAATTCACTTAGGGCTACCCCTGACTTACTCTCTTCGTCATCAATATTAACCTGAATGCACACGTTTAACGGCGGCATTGAGTCAGGCCGCTGTTCGTTTAAGCGACGAGCAATTTTTTCTCTATCTACAGACTGAACCCAATCAAAGTGTTCGGCTACCACTTTGGTTTTATTCGATTGGATTGGACCAATCATGTGCCACTCTATATCGCTTAAGTGAGAAAGTTCCTGAACCTTTTCAACACCTTCCAGCACGTAATTTTCGCCGAACATACGTTGTCCGGCTTCATACGCTTCCATGATATCTGATACGGGTTTTGTTTTGCTAACCGCTAGCAATTTAACGGAATTTGGTGGACGATGTGCACTGGTAGCGGCTTGGTCTATTCCTTTTCGTGCGGAATCTAGTCTTTCTGCTATTGTTTGCATTATTCACCTTGTTTTGGAGAAGTGGTTGTGGATATTACCGAACTTTTGGCTTTCAGTGTTAAGAATAACGCCTCAGATTTACACTTATCAGCGGGCCTACCACCAATAATTCGTGTAGATGGCGAAATGCGTAAACTGAATGTGCCAGCCCTCGATCACAAGCAAGTACATGGTCTCGTTTATGAGATTATGAATGACATGCAGCGCAAAGAATACGAAGAAAACCTGGAAACCGATTTTTCTTTCGAAGTTAATGGCTTGTCGCGCTTTCGTGTTAACGCATTTGTGCAAAACCGAGGCGCCGCCGCAGTATTACGTACTATCCCCAGTAAAGTATTAACCTTAGACGACCTTGGCGCGCCTGAAATTTTCAAGGAAATTATAAATCAGCCTACCGGCATTGTACTTGTGACAGGTGCCACCGGCTCGGGTAAAAGTACCACGCTTGCGGCCATGGTCGACCATATCAACACCCATAAGCGCGAGCACATTCTTACCATTGAAGACCCTATCGAATTCGTGCACGACAACAAGCTTAGCTTGGTAAACCAGCGGGAAGTACACCGCGATACGCACTCGTTTAATAACGCACTGCGCTCGGCGCTTCGTGAAGACCCAGACGTAATTCTAGTCGGTGAGCTACGTGACTTAGAAACCATACGCCTTGCCATTTCAGCTGCCGAAACCGGCCATTTAGTATTTGGCACTCTTCACACCAACTCTGCACCAAAAACCATTGACCGTATTATCGATGTTTTCCCGGCAGAAGAAAAAGCCATGGTGCGTTCTATGTTGTCGGAATCATTGCGTGCGGTTATTTCACAGACACTGCTTAAGAAAGTAGGCGGGGGCCGAGTTGCGGCTCATGAAATCATGGTGGGGATCCCCGCTATTCGTAACCTTATTCGAGAAGATAAAGTGCCGCAAATGTACTCGGTTATTCAAACGGGTCAGGCTCACGGTATGCAAACCATGGATCAGTGTCTTCAGCGCTTAGTGGCAATGGGGGTTATTACCAAACAAGACGCCGCAGCAAAGTCAGTTGATAAACAGTCGATGAACAGTTTCTAGAGGCCAATATGTTAGATTCACTACTACAAAAAATGGTCGATACCAACGCATCGGATTTATTCGTCACTGCGGGGTTTCCGGTAAGTGCCAAAATTAACGGCAAACTTACGCCAGTGACGGAAAGCGCGACCTCGGAAGAGGCATCGCTGGCGCTGGTTCACGAAGCGATGACTGAAAAACAGCAGAATGAGTTTCACACGACCAAAGAATGTAATTTCGCCATAGTACGAGAGGGCATTGGTCGTTTCCGCTGCTCTGCATTTTGGCAGCGTGACCAAGCGGGCATGGTGATTCGCCGCATCGTTACTCAAATTCCGAAAGCTGATGATTTGGGTCTGCCGCGAGTATTAAAAGAAATTATTATGGCTAAACGCGGTCTTGTTCTATTTGTAGGTGGAACAGGCACGGGTAAGTCCACGTCACTGGCTGCGCTTATTGGGCATAGAAATGAAAATTCGCACGGGCATATACTGACTATTGAAGACCCCATTGAATTTGTGCACGAGCATAAAAACTGTGTTATTACCCAGCGCGAGGTGGGCATAGATACTCAGTCTTTCGACGACGCCCTTAAAAGTTCGCTACGTCAGGCACCTGATGTCATTCTTATTGGTGAAATTCGTTCAATGGAAACCATGGAATATGCCATGTCGTTTGCTGATACCGGGCATTTGTGTGTGGCTACGCTGCACGCTAACAACGCGAACCAAGCTATTGAACGTATTATGCATTTAGCGCCGAAAGATCAGCACGATAAGTTGCGCTTTGACTTAAGCTTAAACATCCGCGCCATTGTTGCGCAGCAACTAGTACCTACGCCAGACGGCAAGGGTAGGGTTGCGGCAATAGAAATATTGCTTAATTCGCCGCTAGTGCGCGACCTAATACAGCGCAATGAAATAGGCGCGTTAAAAGAAGCAATGAAAAAAGGCAAAGAGCAGGGCATGCAGAGCTTTGATATGGCCCTGTATGATTTGTACAAAGCGGGTAAGATTGATATGGACCAAGCGCTGCACCACGCCGACTCGCCTAATGACCTGCGCTTAATGATCAAGCTTGATACCAGCGACGGTTCTAGCTTAGGTACACTGTCAAATGTATCTATTGATATGGATGACTAATTGCTTTCGCTTTATGCTGAAATCCCTTTAGGGGGAGCTGCATTTGAAACGCTTACTGAAATAAAGCAGTAGAGAGACACGTTTTTCTCGCATGATGAGCAGCCCACGGGCTGCTTTTGTGTTTAACAAGAGGGTAGCCATTGAAAAAACTCTTCACTTCACAAGACGCTTTTGAACTTCAAGCGGTTCGCAGCGAGCTTGATGCTTTATCTATTCCTTATATGGTAAAAAATGAGTTTGCCAGTGGCGCAATCGGAGAGCTGCCTTGGCAAGATTCTCAGCAAGAAGTGTGGCTTGTTGACGATAGCTGGTATGCAAGAGCGTCGAAAGTTATTGAGCTCTTCATTCAGAAATCAAACGATAAGGCAGTATCTAGTGAAGATTGGATTTGTGGTGAGTGCAGTGAACAAAACGGGGCTGCTTTTGATGTCTGCTGGCAGTGTGGGGCAGAAAAGTAATAACAGCAAGAGCCAGCAGCATACAAAGGTCAACAGGCCCTAACAATTATTCGTACTGACTCTCGCTCCAGCTAGCGAATATTACGCATGCCGACACACTATCAACCTTATCTTTAGTCAGTTTCTTATAGCCACCTAACTCAAACAGCATGGCTTTAGCGTCTGTGGTAGTCAGTCGCTCATCACAGGTGTCAACGGCCACTTTAAAACGCCCATGTAGACGGTTTGCAAATTTGCGGGCGCGTTGAGTTATCTCCTGCTCAGTACCATCCATATTAAGCGGTAAACCCACCACCACGATATGCGGTTGCCATTCTTCGTAAAGCTTTTCTATTAACGTCCAGTCAGGAATACCGTCTCGTGCCTTCAGCGCTGCAAGAGGGGAAGCCGTACCGGTAATTTCCTGACCTACCGCCACGCCAATGCTTTTGGTACCAAAATCAAACGCAAGTACCGTACGATTTCCTATATCAGGCATGCCCCGCTCCCGGTGCTAGCTGCCATACATCCACACCGAGTTTATTTACTGTTGCTTGCCATTTCTTGTGCATAGGCGTGTTAAACAGAATTTCTTCGTCAGCTTCGATGGTGAGCCATGCGTTTTCCTGCATTTCCCTCTCAAGCTGACCGGCTGTCCAGCCCGCGTACCCCAAAGCAATCAAAACGTCTTCAGGGCCTTCATCATTGGCAATAGCAGTCAAAATGTCCTTGGAGGTGGTCACCATAACCCCTGGCGCAAGCTTTAAGCTAGATGCCCACTCTCTTTGCGACGAGTGCAGCACAAATCCTCGCTCTTGGCTTACAGGACCGCCAGCCAGCACGATTTGCTCTGCTTTGTCGTCAGACACAGTGAGTTCTTTATCAGTCTGTTCAAGAAGCTGCTTCACGTTCATGGTAGAGGGTTGATTTACTACAATACCCATAGCACCTTCAGCGTTGTGTTCACAAATATAAATGAGTGAGCGAGAAAAATACGGATCGTCCAAACTAGGCATCGCGACCAGAAAATGATTTTGTAGGCTTTTTAATTCCGTCATAGTTTGTCTTTTATCTACTATCTTTTGCTCTGTGAGGGCCTTTACACTATTGAAGCTAAAGGCGCTCTATCCACTCATATTTGCTTTTTACGATACGAACTGCACTGTGTTACCAATACAACCTTACTCTATTTACTGGCTAAGCGCTTTTCAATGGCGTCAAACAGCGCACCCATTATATTAACATCGTAAGCTGCTTCTATTTCTCTTACGCAAGTTGGGCTAGTAATGTTTATTTCAGTAATTTTGCTGCCAATAACATCAAGTCCTACAAATAAAATGTTATTTTCCTTGAGCGTTGGCGCGATGGCTTCGGCTAGGGCGCGGTCAGAATCTGAGATTGGCTGAGGGCGTCCTGTACCGCCAGCGGCTAGGTTACCTCTGGTTTCCCCTTTTGTAGGCAGTCGCGCTAAGCAATACGGCATGACTTCACCGTCAACGATGAGTACGCGCTTGTCGCCGTCTTTAATCTCTGGAAGGTACTCTTGTACCATCATGTAGCGCGTGCCTAACTTGGTTAGGGTTTCAATAATAACGCCTAAGTTATTGCCATCAGGCTTCACTCTAAAGATAGACGCGCCACCCATACCGTCTAAGGGTTTGCAAATAATGTCTTGGTGCTTGGCGTGAAACTCACGGATAAGCGCTTGGTTGTTCGTGACTAAGGTATTGGGAATGTGTTCTGGGAAGTACGACGTAAACAGCTTCTCGTTGTAGTCGCGAAGCGCTTGAGGGTTATTTACAACTAGCGCTCCCGCGTCCTGCGCAAGCGACAGCACCTGAGTCGCATACAAAAACTCGCTGTCAAAAGGAGGATCTTTGCGCATGAGTAACACATCAACGTCGCCTAAATACAACGTAGACTCGTCTTCAATGGTGTAGAAATCTGTAGCTTGATCCTTGACCGATACGGTTTTACCTAAACCCATAGGCTTACCATTGTCTAAATACAGGTCTTTTAATTCAAAATATACAACCTTTGCACCGCGGCGCTGAGCTTCAAGCATCATCGCAAAGCTTGTATCTTTATGTGGCTTAATGCTCGCGATGGGGTCCATAATTACGCCAACGGTATATTGCATAATGTTTTCACCTTGAATGTTGATAAAATGCCGGCTCAGATGGCCTAGCTGATTGTAAACTTATATGGGGGCACACCTGAATTCTTCAAGTTACTGAGCTAGCACTATGCTTGCTATATAGCTGCCTAAAATCCTGACTTAGAAGTCGCCGTGCTGAGCTTGAAGAATACTTAGGCTTGTAATCGCTGCTGTCTCGGTGCGCAAAATACGTGGGCCCAAACTTACCGACTGATAGCCGTTTTCGTTTGCCTGATGAATTTCTGTTTCAGATAACCCACCTTCAGGGCCAATAAGCAAACGAAAGCCTTGAGCATTATAAGGTTGTCTTGCCAAACTTTGTTCAGCGCCCGGTGCGAGAACTAATCTTGTGGTATTGGTTGAAGACGACAACCATTGATTAAGACTAACCGGGGCGTTGAGCGCGGGAATAATGTTGCGACCGCTTTGTTCACAGGCGCCAATAATGATCTTCTGCCATTGCTGAATTTTCTTTTCCCAGCGCGACTCGTCGAGTTTAACCGTACAGCGTTCAGTGATCACGGGCGTTATTTCTGATACGCCAAGTTCCACGCTTTTTTGTAGCACGGTATCCATTCTATCGCCTTTAGATACCCCTTGACCTAAGTGCAAATGAAGCGGGGACTCTTTCGCTAGCGATAAACAAGCGTCGGCTTCAACCGTCACTTTTTTTCTTTGAACGCTAATAATTTGCGCACTGTATTCATTGCCGTCGCCATTAAAAAGTACAATAGGGCGATTGGGCTTTATGCGCAGTACCGTCGCGATGTGATGACCGGCGTCTTCAGTTAACTCAAACTCTTGTTCTAACGGGATTGGATTGGGGTAATAAACTCTTGGTATACGCATAGCAAATCAGATGTGTAGTTTTAACGCGTATAATACGTGTGTGGATACAGGTTGCAATGCTGTCGACAACATCGCGTAAGTAAATATGCAAAAACTTACGCAAACGACAGCATGCTGCCTATTTAAGAATCACATGACTCACTCTCTAGGCCGCGGAAGGCGAAGAGTTTCTCGAAGTAGATTTCAACACGTTGGATGAAGACTTCGATTGGGCTGCTGGGCGGTAGTCCGCTCTTGCGTACTTAGTATGTTTTCCTTTATCGGTGCGCAGTGAATATAAAAATAAACACAAAACCACCGAAAACAGGGTTATGAGAAGCAACATGCGTTAATCCTTTACGTGACATAGTTTGCTAAAGCTCCTTCATGAAGTTGCTCAACACACACTGATGAGGCGTAGTGAACAGTCAACTTTCATGAGACTTTAGTCTAAAACTTTGAGGCTAAAAAATCATCAAAAAAAATGTCTTATAACTCGGTAACTTCCAAAAAATGGAAAAGAAACACAAAGCGCATTTAAGCTTCGTGATGAAGGATGCGCTTGTTGAGTGACAAGCGTGTGACAAGCGAATAAAAAGTGTTCATTTTTTGTTTTTTCATTCTAGCGACTGTGTGCCACCTATACGGCATAGAAACTTGTCGATTTAGAGCCACTACACCGTCAAACATCCGTCTTGCCTAGATGGCCAACAAACCGCGGCAAAAATGTACAGAAAAGGACAGTAGATCCTAAAGTAAAACAAATGAATTTCCTCTACTTTTGTATAATGCTAACGCTTTTAAACACCTATGTAGCTTAGACTTTAGAGCAAATTTACTGTGTTTGAGCCCATATTATATTGGTCTTAAATCAAATAGCTGCTACCGTATTTGAGCAATTATCAACTAACCATGACAAGGACCATATTATGGAAGAAAAACTTTCGCTTTTTTCTGCAAGCGATGTTGAAAGGTACATAAACGATTACGCCATCCCGTGGGGGATTAACATTCTGATGGCAATCGCGATTTATGTAATAGGTAGGATCGTAGTTGGATTCATTTTATCTGTATTTAGACGCCTAATGGCCAAGTCTAAATACGACAACATGCTAGTGGACTTCCTGGAAGCTATCCTTAGCGCCATTCTAATGCTGTTTGTTATTGTCGCTTCGCTTGATCAGCTAGGCGTAGATACAACGTCATTAGTTGCTATATTAGGTGCTGCTGGTTTAGCTATTGGTTTGTCATTGCAAGACTCGCTTAAGAACTTTGCAGCTGGCGTAATGCTTCTGGTTTTCAAACCATTTAAAGCGGGTGATTTTGTCGAAGCTGCAGGTACTGCTGGTTCGATTGTTAAGATTGGTATTTTCACCACAACAATGAACACACCAGACAATAAAGAAATTATTGTTCCTAATGGCAACATCTACGGTGGCAACATCACTAACTATTCAGCAAGAGACACGCGTCGTGTAGACATGGTTGTTGGTATTGGTTACGACGCTGACCTTCTTAAAGCGAAAAGAATTCTTGAAGAAATGGTGGCGGCTGATGAGCGTATTCTTGCAGAGCCAGCGCCTAAAATTGCAGTATCTGAACTGGCCGACAGCAGCGTGAACTTTATTGTTCGTCCATGGGTGAATTCTGCCGATTTCTGGGGTGTTAAATTCGACTTCACTGAAAACGTTAAACTGCGTTTTGATGAAGAAGGTATTTCAATTCCATTCCCACAAATGGATGTACATCTTCACAAAGCAGACAGCGAATAATTTCGTTGGTATCAGACAAAAAACGCTGCATTTCGCAGCGTTTTTTTTATCCTAAGATTAAGTGCGACGTAACACGCCGCGATTACGAACATTTTAACTCTCGATGAGCGGGTAATGACCTATACGAAATGGTATTACTTACTTTTAGCGACAGTTCGGGCGGTAAGCAGTAGCTTGATAGTCTGCATAGGCGTTAGGCATGTTCGCTTGTAAATTATCAATTCTGGTTTGAGGTGCTGGGTGAGTCGACAAAAGTTCCATTGGGCGGTTGCCGCCGCTTGCTGAGTCCATGTTTTGCCACAAGTTTACAGATTGTCTTGGGTCAAACCCAGACTTCGCCATTAGCTGAAGACCAATGACATCGGCTTCAGATTCATGAGTTCGGCTAAAAGGAAGTTGGACACCGACTTGAACACCTAATCCGATCGCAGCCATGATGGGACCCGACTGAGGCACTTCATTCGCGGCTAAAACTTGGCCTACCGCCTGACTGCCCATATTTATCAATGTTGACTGCGACATTCTCTCATTACCATGCTCTGCAATAACATGACCTACTTCATGGCCAATGACAGCAGCAAGTTGATGCTGGTTTTCTGCAACGTTGAGCAAGCCTGTATAGACACCAATTTTTCCACCGGGTAGCGCAAATGCGTTAACTTGTTCATCGTCGAATACAACGACTTCCCATTGACCATTGAATACCGTGGCTGGTACTTGAGCAGTGATGGCATTTGCAACGCATTCTACGTAAGAATTTTGAACCGCTTTATTCGAAATTTTTAATTCTTCTTTCATGCCCGTGAATGCCTGATCACCCATTTGCGCGAGCTGAGTTTCAGAATAGAGCAACACTTGATTTCTACCCGTAGGAGATGTTGCACAGGCTGTTAAAGTAAGCGCTGCGGCAATAACTGCCGAAGCTGTGAATTTCAATTTCATGGTTAATCCTTTTTTATCACTGAATGTTCTCGCTTCGCTCACTTTTGCGCGCTAAAGCACTATCCCATTCAGTTTATACGTCTATTTGGCAATATTAGTATCAGATAGTGCTTATAAATAAAACTATACCTTTGAAAAAGCGAAGCGTGTTCCGCTGTTAAGCTAAACCGTTTTTCCTTACACGCATTAGGATATTTGAAATATATGCTTACAATTGCATGAACGAAGTGTGATTACTTTGAGCCTACTGCTCCGTGCTGTCCATATTTAAAGCGGCGTGTGTGCCATCATTGTTATAGAAAAGTTACGCGCTTTTGCCTATTTAATATTTGTGTCATAAACTGATTCTAATTTATACATAGAAGTTACATAAAATTTCTGGTGTACTAAGGTTAGGGATCCCTGTTTTCTTCCTTCGCTTTGCGAGAACAAGGTGGAAAAATCCTCGGGTTTCTCGAGCCTCATAACGTACGACAAAAATACAAATAAAAAGGAAATCAAATGGCAGTGCGTAATAAGTTTAAATACGGGTTACTTGCATTTTTAGTATCAGCGGCGCTCACGGGATGTGGCCTTGATGGTGACGACGGTGCGCAGGGCGAAACAGGAGCTCAAGGACCTCAAGGGGAACAAGGTGACCCAGGGACAGACGGAAGTGATGGTACCGACGCGTCAATCGGCATTGCAATGGATATCGTTGGTCGTGCTTTCTTAGGCAATCAAACGGCCGCAGAAATTGTTCAGTACCATGCTGAGACCAATACGATTTACGCGACAAACGGCGAGACGAATACAATAGCAGTTATTGATGCCTCTAGCGTAAGCACGGCTACTATGGCTGATCCGATAAACACCACTACGCTAACGCTTACCACTATCGCACTGCCTGCCGATATAAATGGTGTGACTTTAGGTAGCTTAACAAGTATTGCGGTTAGCGGTGACCTTATGGCTGTAGCTGTACCTGCAGACGTTAAAACTGATAACGGTTATGTGTTGTTCTACAATGGGCTAGACAGTTCTGCTCCAGCCTTTTTGGATTCTGTCGAGGTTGGCGCACTACCGGATATGGTCACTTTTACGCCAGATGGTGGCAAAGTGTTGGTAGCGAACGAGGGTGAGCCTTCTGATGACTACACCATTGACCCTGAAGGTTCTGTTAGCGTCATAAATATTCTTGCAAGTGGTGAGCCAGAAGAAACGGGGACGACCGTTGGCTTTACTGCTCTAAACGGTACTGAAGCAGACTTGATGGCGCAGGGAATGATGTTTCCTAACCCAGCAGGACGCACGATTAACGGCACAGCTATTACCTCAACGGTAGCGAAAGATCTGGAACCAGAATACATCACCGCTACTAACGACGTTGCATACGTTAGTCTTCAGGAAAACAATGGCCTTGCGATTATTGACTTGGAAGAGTTAACGGTAGATGTCGTCGGCCTAGGAACTAAGTCTTGGGCTGGACTTAATATTGATATCCAAGAAAATGATGCGGTGAGTTTTGGTCAGTACACAGGTATTTATGGTGTATACCAGCCTGATACCATTGCTAACTTTACATGGAAGGATGCGACTTTCATTCTTACCGCTAACGAAGGCGATGCCCGTGAGTACTTCTTTGACGCTGCTGATGAGGCGGCATGTACTGCTGCAGGTGGTGTTGATTTTGACGAAGATGATGGCTGTCTAGCTTATACAGACGAAGTTAAAGTAGAAGATCTTACCGCTGCTGCCAACTCTGAATTAGCTATGCTACAGGCGACAGGTGAAGCGGACGACTTACGTGTAACTTCAGCTATGGGTGATGCTGACGGAAACGGAGAGTACGATGCAGCGTACGCTTACGGTGCACGTTCATTCACTATCTGGGATCAAAATGGTTTAGTGGTTTATGACTCGGGTGATGATTTTGAACGTATTACAGCGTCGGTTCATGGGGCGCAGTTCAACAATGGTGACGATGAAAATGCAAGTGACTCGCGCTCAGAGAATAAAGGTCCAGAGCCAGAAGCGTTAACCGTGGGTCAAGTTGGCGATCGCACTTACGCGTTTATCGGCACAGAGCGCATGGGCGGTATTTTCGTATACGACGTTACAAACCCTTATGACGTTCAATTTGCAGAATATGTAATTAACCGTGACCTAACCGAAGGTTTGACAAGCGACGATGTCATTGGTGACCTAGCGCCAGAAAGCCTGGTTTTTGTTAGCGCTGAAGACAGCCCAAGCGGTGTGCCTCTTCTTGTTGTAGGCAACGAAGTTAGCGGCACAGTAACGGTGTGGCAAATCAACCAGCTGTAAGCTCCCGCATTGATTACATGAAACCCCGCTTTGAAGCGGGGTTTTTTATTGGTAGCTTGCCAGACCTTCCCGAAGGGCGAGTTTTAAATGTCCGTACTCTTTATTGTGTCACCTTGATGTAGAACCACTATACCTG
>ENA-UENW01000141-UENW01000141.1-marine-metagenome-genome-assembly--contig:-NODE-141-length-41304-cov-3.261564_pt1 | contig 41304 bp, 32 predicted proteins | sample MGYA00237876_ERZ529329 | MGnify/ENA primary metagenome ERZ529329 (study PRJEB26372, sample SAMN05368346) | marine metagenome | biome: cultured habitat; feature: ocean water; material: water; isolation... | reverse complement strand
TTGGTCATAGTTTAGTGAATACCCGCCGCATGTTCTACGAGAACAACTTCCCCGGCATCACCGTGTACAATCAGGTAGTCACTGATTTGGCAGCACCGGGCTTACGCAGAGCCCACTTCAGTGACCTATATGTTGAAGAAGCCGACTACATCAGACTGGAAAACATTAGTCTCAGCCGTAGTTTTGTACTCTCCGCTGAAAAGAATAGACAACTTACGCTCTCCATTACAGGTGAAAACCTCTGGTTATCGACGGATTATACCGGCCTAGACCCGGAACCGTCCTTCTTTGATTATGGCTCAGTTAGTAATGGTGAACAAATCAATTTCAACCTTCCTGACCAAGGCGCCCCAGGCATTGATCGTCGTTACAGCTATTGGCCAGCGCAGACGGTTACGTTTGGACTCCGTTTGGATTTGTAGGGAGTAGTGTGATTGATATTGACGGTCGGGTTTGATTGATATTTGGTGGCGAGCTACCATGAAAGATGTGAACATAGCAATGAAGATCATGAGATTTACCATAGCCGCAGTATTCTTTCTACTGATTTGCTCTTTCGTTAAAGGACAAACGGTAGACTTTAAATGGTATAGTGAGACCGCAAATAATGGGATAATAATACAGAACAGCTTCCCTAAAGGAGGTCCCTACAAAGGAAGTACAAGTAGAAATTATAATCATAGCTACCTGGTATTCTTTACTCGTATAATTAACAAAACCGGGGATCCGTTAGGCCTGACAGTTAATTTTTCTGCAGATTCAATTGCAATTCCTAATTCTCCCGAAACTTACGTAAAACTATTTCTGCCTCTAGATACCATGACCCTCGATAAGCGAAGTTTATTTAGTTATGGATTAACAGAGTTAGAGTCCCTTGAACAACCGACCAAGTTTACGAGGGAAATACACCCAAACGAGGATTGCCTTTTCTATGTCGTAGCGATCTTTTATCAGACAAATGCCGGCGCATGGAATCAAGAGAGAGGAGGTAACAGAGCAGAACTTATTTTAACAGGACAAGGCCTGTTTTACAGAATGCTACCACAGATTGATTTACTGCCCTGCGGGCATATTGTTTTTGATTGATTAGCCATAGTATTATATAGATATGATGAAACTAGCCATACACCAATAATAGCTAACCGACCGTGTTTCGCATTCACTCCATACTGTGGTTAGCTTAAACGTAAGATTACAATTATTCTAATAAGAACACTAGGCACAGCTGGTTCATTCTGACTATTGTTCCGAGAGTTGATTACTGATATTGTTGTTTTCTTGTCTATACTAGCAATTGGTTATTTTGGCACTCTGGACATGAAAAGGAAATACAAGAACGATCAGCAATGATGTTCTGATTTGCTAACCAGATCACTAAAATTCAACGAACATGAACATCGAGATAAAACCTCTATCTAAAGACATACGAGACGATTATCTGGCTTTCTTCGACAATATGTTTTTTGATGAAAATCCGGATCGTTTGAAATGCTATTGCTACGACTATCATTTCCTTGGCGATGTGGAAACCTGTACGCGAGACATGAGCCGTTCTGCTGTAATAGAGTTGATCAACGAGAATAACCTGAGAGGTTATTTGGTCTTTGAAAATGACAAGCCAATCGGATGGTGCAACGCCAATAACCGGAATAATTATCAAAGACTCCTAAGAGACTATGACTATGTTGACAATCCTGATGACAAAGTCTGTTCCATTGTTTGCTTCTTAATCCACCCCGATTATCGAGGAAAAGGGATTGCCCGACAGATTCTGGAAAGGATTATTGAGGACTATTCCGATACCGATTATGACTATTTTGAAGCATATCCCAAAAAGGCAGAAGCCTCGTGCGAAGGCAACTTCAAGGGACCGCTAGCCTTGTATGAAAAATACGATTTCAAGATAAACAAGGAGTATGATAATTACTACGTGATGAGAAGAGCTGTCAAGTCATAGAAGTACTCGGCTATTCACGTAGTTTCGGCATAAGCAATAATGAGAATCATGAAAAAAGCAGTCAAGTATCTTGGTTATTGCTTTTACCTCTTTCTAATGTGTTTTCTGCTTTTGGAAATCTTCTTCAGGGTATACCTGTATGAAGAAGAAGCGGATATGAACTACTGGGGAAGAGGAGCCTTTCAGGAAGATATTGAAGTCGGTTACATCCACACTCCCAATTTCAAGGCCCGGGCGATGAGAAGGCCCGAATTCATCAGCCATTTTGAGATTAACAAATATGGACTCCGTCAGAGAGACATGGAGAAGCAGCTCGCATTTGAGCAAAGAGTTCTCTTTTTGGGAGATTCCTTTACGGTCGGTCTAGGCGTTGAAGAGGAGGAGATGTTTACCAATAGAATAAGCCGAAGGTTAAATGAACTTGGCATCGGAGTTATTAACGGAGGACAAACGGGGTACTGCATTACGCAGGAGTACAATTTCGCTAGAAAACTATTAGACCAACATTACTACAATCATATTTTCTTGTGCCTGTTCTTATCTAATGACATAAGAGGTGACTACTTCCAAGGCTACAAAAAAATTGACGTAAAACATGGTTACAGACTCTTGAAAGCCCGAGCATTCAAAAACGAGGCGGCTGATTACATCCGAACGCATTCCTATACATTCATGTATGTAAAGGCTTTCATCAAGAAGAAACTGAGGAAACCTAAAGGCCTAGAACCGGAAGGCTTTAACCACAATTCCAAATTAGCCATTCAAGACATAATACGGCTATGTGACGAGCAGGGTATTGGCTTGACCATTATGTTGATTCCGAACTTCCAAAAGGAAATTCCGCACGAAGAAGAATTCAAAAACCTTTTTGAAGAGCGTGGAATTGACTATTTCAAGGTAGCTGTTCAGAGAGATGACTATTTTCCAATAGATGGTCATTGGAACAGGAAAGGACATGGTACAGCAAGCGAAGCCATATTGCAACACATAAGCGACACCGGGCTTTTTAATGTGGATCATTCCAGCTTCCAATAACTACACCCTACCGGTATTAACTTGGGAGACGGTGCTCACACGCACATCTCCCAAGTACAAGCTTAGAACAAGCCTGAAATATTTCCATCCGCATCGATGTCAATATTCTCAGATGCTGGATGTGCCGGCAAGCCAGGCATACGCATAATATTTCCGGTAATCGGAATTAGGAAGCCCGCTCCAGCCGCGATTTCAATTTCTCGAACGGTGATGATAAAATCCTTAGGACGCCCTAATAGCTTAGGGTTATCAGAGAGGGACTTTTGGGTCTTAGCTACGCAAATTGCCAAGTGATCTAAGCCTAGATTAGAGATAGTGCGTAAGTCCTTCTTGGCCTTGGCCGCATAGTCCACGTGCTCCGCACCGTAAATGCGAGTAGCTATGGTTTCGATCTTGGTTTTGACATCACTCTCCCAATTATACATAGGTGTGAACGGCTCTGTTGCAGCCTCAGCGGCATCAATCACCTTCTGCGCCAGATCCAAGGTTCCTTCACCGCCTTTGGCCCAACCTTCGGCCAAGGCAACGGCAACACCTTTGCTTTCAGCAAACTCCTGGATCATCTGTATCTCGGCATCGCTATCTGCAGTAAAGCGATTGATCGCAATGACAGGCTTGACGTTGAATTGCAAGATATTCTCAAGGTGCTTCTCGAGGTTTGGAATTCCCTTTTTCAGCGCTTCTAGGTTTTCTTCGGTCAAACTATCCAATGCAGCTCCACCGTGGTATTTCAAAGCGCGGATTGTAGTAGTCAATACCACCGCACTCGGAGAAAGACCGGCGCTCTGACACTTAATATCAAAGAATTTCTCTGCACCAAGGTCAAAACCAAAACCAGCTTCGGTAACCGTGTATTCCGAGAAGCTCATACCCATACGAGTAGCAATAACTGAGTTGGTACCCTGAGCAATGTTTGCAAAGGGACCACCGTGAATGATTGCTGGATTCCCTTCGATAGTCTGTACTAGATTAGGCTTGACGGCATCCTTCAGCAAGGCCGTCATCGCTCCTTCTGCTTTGAGATCACGCGCGTAGATCGGCTTCTTGTCAAAGGTGTACCCCACGAAGATGTTTCCTAAGCGGCGCTTTAGATCCTGCAGATCCTCCGCCAAACAAAGAATGGCCATAATCTCGGATGCAGCAGTGATATCAAAACCGGTCTCACGAGGAATACCAGAGGTGGTACCACCCAAGCCCACGATGATGCGACGGAGTGCGCGATCATTAATATCCACGACCCGCTTCCAAGAAATCGTACGAGGATCGAGGTTTAGCGAGGTCTTCTTGCTCTGGATGTTGTTATCAATCAGTGCTGAAAGGAGGTTGTGCGCCTTTTCAATTGCCGAAAAATCACCGGTAAAGTGAAGGTTGATATCTTCCATCGGAAGCACCTGCGAGTAGCCACCTCCAGTGGCTCCACCTTTGATACCGAAAACTGGGCCAAGTGAGGGTTCGCGCAAAACAACTGTCGTCTTTTTGCCTAGACGATTTAGCCCCTCTGACAACCCAATAGACATCGTCGTTTTACCTTCACCAGCTGGTGTAGGAGAAATAGCGGAGACCAGGATCAACTTGCTGTTTTTCCCTTTTTCTTTATCAATTTTATCTAGTGGAAGTTTGGCTTTGTACTTACCGTACTGTTCAATATCGTCTGGATCCAACCCTAATTTTTCAGCAATCTTCGTAATGGGCTGGAGCGTCACCCTCCGGGCGATTTCCAAGTCGGTCATAAATGGTGGATTTGGTTAGGTATAAGGTGGAGTGAAGGTAGGAAAATTGCGAATAACCACTGCGAGACGAAAAGAATATTGTCAAAGTAAGTGGTTGTCCGTTTAGCGCCAAAAGACGGGTTACCTTTTGCAGAAAAAGTCCATTAAGCCTTAGTTGCTTGCTTGAATATTGGGCTAGCGCTGTGCAGTAGCTGACACGCCAGTGGTCAGGACCGGAGGGCCGAACGAATAGTGAGCTACGGAACATAGCGACCCACCGGCTGGTGGGTAGCCCCCACAACAGCAAGGCCAAAACTTTTCTACTTTTGACGGCGGCAGTAAAACGTACAGTTCTTATGAGATTTGCATTTACTATTATCGGCTTACTACTATTACAGATGACGCTTTGGGGCCAGCGGAAGGAAACCAAGACCTTCAAGTTAGGACGCACCACTTTTTCGTGCGAATACAAAAAGGGCAGGCCGATTAATGGCTACCCGGAAGAGATGGTGAGGGAGCGCGGCATCTACCAGATTTACCCAAAATATGAGAATGGGCAACCTAATGGCGACTCGCTGCGCTACCTGGAACACTACGAGGTAATGGAATTCAGAGATGGACTGATGTACGAAGGCTGTACTCCCAGTGTGCTCTATGGGCCACAACGAAACACCGACTTCTATGAACAAGGCCAGCTGGTGCGTACTCAATATATGGAAGACTATAGGGGGCTGCCGCTAGGTATCGTGATGCATTATGAAGGCAACAGGGCCACGGTGATGCACTGGGAGGACACGATTGGTCATATTGTCTACACCAAAAAGTACACGGACGGACTCTTGTACTTTAAAGGGGCACCCACTGATGAGCCCGCAGTGATGAAGGGGAATGCTCTGGTGGCGGGTTCTGTGCCCTGCCGCACCTTTGACATAGCAGACATCTACAATATTGATGATGAAATTGACTGGGACCAGTGCTACCTTACTGCGCATAATGATACCTTGGCAACAGTGACGTGCCGTAACGAAGGCAGTCCGTTCTATCTAGAATACATTGTAGCCGGTATGCCGTACCGAATAAGTGTACCCAGTGGCCAATTGACACGATCGGCTGGTATAGACTGGTATTTTGGGGATAACCATGACTACTTCAGCAGTGCTGCTATGGCTACTAATGACTGGCAAACACTTTCTAAAGCTTCCTTAAATGCTCCTCGACTACCGACTGCCGATGGCTTTGAGCTGCACTACAAATCGGTAGAAACGGACGAGCTTATTACGGTCATGAAGATTCTCGACGGTGGGTATGATGATATCTCCGGTATACGCTTAAAGATAATTGACGGGCAGCTATACGTCATTGACTTGGACGACGACCAAAAGGTAGCCTGTGAGTGGCAAGATGTAAAGGATGTGGTAGCTACGCTAAAGGCAAATTAGAGCGTAAGAAGGCTGGAGCGAGCGATGATCATTGCCAAAAAAAGCAAGCCCCGGGCACCTTTGGTCCCCGGGGCTTTATCATTGGTTGTACAAGAATACTTACAAGCTTTTCAGACGAGCCAATTCTTCTTGTAAACTCTTCACTTTAGCTGTACCGTCAGCGAGCTTTTGGCGCTCACGATCGACAACCGCTGCAGGTGCATTATTGACAAAGCGCTCATTGCTGAGCTTCTTCTGAACACTGGCTACGAAACCTTCGTAATAAGTCAGTTCTTTCTCCAATGTTTCAATTTCACCGGCAACATCAACTTCCTGGTTCAATTCCAGATAGAAGGTATCGTTACCAACTAGGAAGGCTACGCTATTGGTAGGTTCCTGCTCGGCAACGGAAAGATCACTCAGGTAAGCCATCTTCTCAATGGCAGCCTTAAGACCAGAATCCTTAACCAAATCCTCACCGGGGCTGCCCGCAACAGCGTACAGCTTGAGTGGGTCGCGCGCTTTTACGCCCTTGGCAGCACGAGTCTCCCGTACTTTTACAACGGCTTGCTGAGCCAATTCTACGCGCTTATTAAGCGCTTGATCAAAGTCCGTCGTTGCAGGCCATGCGCTAACGCAACAGTCATTCCCGGTTTCACGGGACTTGAGACCGTGCCAAACCTCCTCCGTAACAAACGGCATGAACGGATGTAGAAGCGTCATCATTTGTTCGTAAGCAGCGATGGTACGTTGATGCGTTGTTGCTGGAATCTTACCATCCTCCGGCTTGATCATCTCCAAATACCAAGAACAGAAGTCGGCCCAGATGAACTTGTACAGTTCCATAATGGCATCACTCAAACGGTATTCACCGATCAAGCGAGTTACTTCAGTATTAACTTGAGAAAGACGAGACTCGATCCAGGTAGCAGCCATGGTATTGATAGCTCCTTCTTCCTTACTCGCATCTACCTCCCAGCTGCTGATCAAGCGAAGTGCATTCCACATCTTGTTGCAGAACTTACTTCCTTGTTCACACAGCTTGCTCTCATTGAGAACTTGCCCAGTTTTCGGATCAAGTGGCGCATCAAAGATGATATCGTTACCTGCCGAACCAGAGGATAACATTCCAAAGCGAACACCATCCGCTCCGTACGTATCAATTAGAGACAAAGCATCTGGTGAGTTACCAAGTGACTTCGACATCTTCCGACGCTTACTATCACGTACCATCCCCGTGAAGTATACATCGCGGAATGGCATCTTTGGGTGATCAGCACCTAATAATTCTGGTGCCCACTCATAGCCAGACATGATCATACGTGCTACCCAGAAGAACATAATGTCCCAACCCGTAACCAGGGCGTTGGTTGGATAATAGTATTTGAGTTCTTCCTGATTTTCAAATCCGTCAAAAACGGAAATTGGCCATAACCAGCTTGAGAACCAGGTATCGACTACATCTTCATCACGCTTTAGGTCTTCCAATTGTAGGTCAGCATTCCCCAGGCGCTCACGCGCTTCTTGAAGGGCCTCTTCCGCCGTAGCTGCTACGAAAACTTCTTCTTCATAGTACCAGGCAGGAATCTGCTGGCCCCACCACAGCTGGCGGCTAATACACCAGTCGCGAACGTTTTCTTCCTTCAACCAAGAGTTGTACATGTTCCACATGTTCTCCGGGAAGAACTTCACCTCCTCCGAACGAACTGCCTCCAATGCAGTAGCAGCAAACTCATCCATCTTCAAGAACCACTGCAGCGTCAGCTTAGGCTCAACTACCGCATTGGTCCGCTCAGAACGGCCAACTCGCGTATGATAATCCTCAATGGTTACCAAGGCACCCGCTTCTTTGAGCATCTTGCCAATGTTCTTTCTAGCCTCAAAACGGTCCTGACCAACGCAGAACTGAGCCAGCTCATTGAGTGTACCATCAAGATTGATCGTATCAATCACTTCCAGGCCATACTTCTCCCCTAGCTCGTAGTCATTAGGGTCGTGTGCTGGCGTTACCTTCAAGGCACCGGTACCGAACTCGAGGTCAACATAAGTATCCGTGATGATCGGAACTGCGCGATTAACCAGCGGTACGATCACTCGCTTACCGTGCAAGTGCTTATAGCGTTCGTCATCTGGATGGACCGCCAAACCGGTATCCGCCATAATGGTTTCCGGACGCTGAGTAGCAATAACAACGTACTCATCGCTTCCCTCAACCTGATAGCGAACGTGATATAGCTTGGAGTTTTCGTTAGCGTAAATCACCTCCTCATTGGACAATACCGTCAGGGCCTCTGGGTCCCAGTTGGTCATGCGAAGTCCACGGTAGAGGCGGCCTTTGCGGTAGAGGTCAATGAAAACGTGAATAACGGCCTTACTTAGCGATTCCTCCATCGTGAATCGCGTACGCTCCCAATCACAACTTGCGCCTAGTTTCTTGAGCTGTTCGAGGATGATACCACCGTACTCTTCTTTCCACGCGAAGGCGTGCTTGAGAAACTCCTCACGACCGATGTCACTCTTCTTGATACCCTTTTCGCGTAGCATACGAACTACCTTGGCCTCCGTAGCAATAGACGCGTGGTCTGTTCCCGGAACCCAACAAGCGTTTTTTCCATCTAAACGAGCCTTCCGAATAAGGATATCCTGAATGGTATTATTGAGCATATGCCCCATGTGCAAGACACCCGTCACGTTTGGTGGAGGAATTACCACGCTGTATGGCTCGCGCTCATCAGGTTCGCTGTGGAAATAATTCTGCTCCATCCAGTGGTCGTACCACTTCTTTTCGACGGTTTGGGGTGAATAATGCTTTGGTAATTCCATGTTTGATTGTTGCACCCAACCCTATGAGTTGGATCTTTCTTGAAAAAGTGCGGCAAAGATAATGATTTGCCGGCAGTAAAAATGCCAGCAGCTTGCGGATTATCTCCCAATAAATACAGTTCATCCTGCGCTAGAATGGTTCCGTGTTATTCACTAGACCAAAAACTCAAAACATCATTTTAATTTGGTACTTTGAGCATACGAATACTATTTATACCACAACTCTATTTTCTTACAAAACAAAACGAAACGAAATGGATTTATTACCATTAATTATTCAGTTGGCCAGTGGCGCCGTTGGTGGAAATGTAGCTGGTTCTTTGATGAAAGAAAATTCTTTGGGTACCCTAGGAAATTCACTGGCCGGTATCCTCGGAGGTGGCTTAGGAGGTCAACTGCTAGGAATGCTGGGTATGGCTGCCAGTAGCGGGAGTATGGACCTAGCAGGAATACTATCAAGCATTGCTGGCGGTGGCGTCGGTGGTGGTGTTTTGATGGCTATTATTGGAGTAATTCGCAAAGCGATGGCGAAATAGTCCTTGAATAGTTGTAGCGAAGGGTATCAATTAGCTACTTTTGCCATATGAAGGTATGAGAAACCCTTCGCTAGCGGGCTGTTCTCCATTGGGGGGCAGCCCGTACTCGTTTGACCAAGGTCATACCTACCTAATCTGTGTTAAGAGGCACTTGACACTTTTGCGCTGCGTTAAGGATGATATATGAGAATACCACTTATCACACTTTGCTACTGTCTTTTCCTATGCAGTAGTTGTCACACGGTTGATACTAACCCACCACCGGAGCAAGTAGAGGAGAGTTTACAAGCCATACTGGAAGAGGCCATTCGTGGCTCCTTCGACCAGATTGCGGGCATAAATATGACGGTCCTGGCACCTGACTTAGATCTAGCGTGGACTAGCTCTGTTGGCTTTGACAGCAAAGAACGGGTGGATAGTCTCCGTAGCGAGCAGCCCTTCCGAATCGCAAGTATTACCAAGACCTTTGTAGCGACTGCTATGCTTCGGCTGGTTGAGGATGGCCAACTGGAGCTAGACGAACCTATTGCCCAAAAACTTCCTGCCGAATACATCGAGATGCTAGAGGCAGGTGGATATGATCCACAGCAAATTACCTGGCGGCAATGTCTGAACCACACTAGCGGCTTATATGACTATGCGATGGGGGGAGACACCTACGTGGAAATCTGCATGAGTAATCCGCAAAAAAGGTGGACGCGTTCTGAGCAAGTACAATTAGCCATGGATACTGGCCAACCAGTTGGACAACCCGGCGAACTATACAAGTATTCAGATACTGGATACGTCCTGGCAGGAGAGATATTGGAAATAGCCCAAGACACCAATTTAGGAGCAGCACTTAGGCAGCTGCTATCCTATGAAGAACTAGGGCTCGGCAGCACCTGGCTGGAGAGCATCGAACCTGCCACCGCGGCGGATATTGAATTCGTCCATAGCTATTTCCGTCACCTGGATGCTTCTAACTGGGATCCGTCGGTGGACTTGTACGGAGGCGGTGGCCTGGTATCTACCACCGAGGATCTTGCTCAATTTTTCCATCAGCTGTTTAACGGAAACGTGTACAAGCAGCCGGAAACCTTGGAATTAATGCTTGAGGCCGCGACCTATGCCGATAGTTACGATACAGCGGAAGACCCTCGCTACAAGGACTATCGCCAGGGATTGTGGAAGGTCACTATGTTTGGAGAAGACGCCTATATGCATGGCGGCTTGTGGAGCACGGTAATCTTGCATGTGCCTAGCCTCAACTGTACTGTTGCTGCCAAGTACACGAATGGTTGGTGGGAACGCCAGTTAAAGCAGGTAGTACTCACTATTAAGAACGCTCAAGAGAACACCTAAATATGGACATTGTCTCGGTAAACAATTTAGACTTCAGCTACCAAAAAGGAAGTCCAATTCTTAGGCAGCTCAGCCTCGACGTTCCAGAAAACAGTATTTATGGGTTTCTGGGTAGGAACGGCGCTGGTAAGAGTACAACCATCAGAACACTTCTTGGTCTACTCGCACCACAAGCCGGAACGATCCATCTTTTTGATGAGGTACTGGACCGATTAAATCGTGGAGTGCTGCGAAGAATTGGAGCCCTAATTGAAGCACCTTCCCTATATCCGAATTTATCGGCAAAGGATCATCTTCGTCTGGCTTGTCGCTACCAACAGGTAGAAGAAACTCGTATTCCGCAGGTTTTGGACCAAGTTGGCCTTCTGCATGCGCAAAACAAGCTGTCTAAGCATTACTCGACTGGTATGAAGCAACGGTTAGGTTTGGCGATGGCGCTACTGCACGAACCTGATTTGCTCATTCTAGATGAACCCACAAATGGGCTTGATCCTCAGGGAATCAGTGATATTCGTAAGCTTCTCCAACAACTCCAGCAAGAAGGAAAGACCATTCTACTATCAAGTCACCTGCTATCTGAAATCGAAAAGATGGCTACTCATGTGGGAATCATCCGCGATGGTGCGCTGATCTTTGAAGGCGATCAAGGAGCGCTAAGAAACTGGAAGGCTGAACAGCAACAGCTCGTTGTTCGCACCAGTGCACCGGGGCAGGCCGCAACCTTATTCCCTGCGAGCCAGATTATTGCTAAAGAACAGGATCTACTTCGCCTTTCTGGCGTTTCTCCGCAAGAAGTCCCTGAGCTCATCAGAAAGTTGGTAGCGGCGGGGGTCGACATCTATGAAATTGCCTTCCAGCAAAGTGATCTGGAGCAACTATTTATCGAACTAAACCAGCAGGAGGCATGAGCAATACTACTCGACGTCATTCGCTTCCGCTGTTTCGAAGCGAGATCATCAAGCTCAAGCGTAGCCCAGTCTGGTATTTACTGGCGCTTTGCACTTTGCTTACTGCTACTGGAGTTTTCATGGGGCATTTGCTAGATGCCCACAATGTGGTAAAGCTTAATATAGATCCCTGGGAGCGCTACTTCGATGCTACGCTGGCCATATTCAACCTCTTTATTGTGGTACCGTACACCGTTCTGCTTGTAAGTGCATTGATTTTTATTGAGCAGCGGGCCAATGCCTGGAAATACCTGTACACCCTACCCTATCGGGGTGGGCAGTTCTACATAACGAAGTGGCTGACCATGGTTTTCTTATACCTCTGTAGCATCGCCATATTGATGTGTGGGGTGGTACTATCAGCTTATCTTTTGAACACATTCCGGCCAGAATACGAATTCAACTACTACCAACCTGATGTGCGCTATTTGCTTAGTGAAATGCGGCATTTCTTCTTGGCAAGCCTGGGTTTGATTAGCTGGCAATACTGGTTGTCGCTGCGTTTCAAAAACATTCTAGTTCCGCTGGGAATTGGCGTATTCGGATTCGTACTGGGTATCATCATGTCCGTCACCGGGCAGAAGTTGGCATTGTACCTCCCCTACTCTCTTCCTATGATTGTGAGAGACTTTGATATGTTTCGCAATGAATATATCCAAGAGTCGGCAATTCCTGGACTGAGTAATGTGGAGATGCACAGCCTAGTCATAGCCCTGTTTTTCTTACTTCTAGGATATTGGCAAGAACAACGGCGGCAGGTTAGCTAGTAGGTAGCAACGCCAGGATATCCCTGTTTTCCAGGATTTCTTCCGCGGATGCGCCGGCAACGCCAACCTCAAACATCCCTTGTGCTAACTCGGTAGATTTGATGCTAGCATTGTTACCCATTAGGCGAATGAGTGGATACAACGCCCTGGAAATGCGATAACTCAAATTAGGCTCGTCTCTAGGAGTTACTGGATAAATATAGCCTGGTCGGAAGGTGTGAAAAGCTTGGAAACCAACCGCAGAAAGCAGATTCTCAACGACACCTTTGTCTTTAGCAAACATGAATCGACTCTTTTCCGTACGATCGGCTCCGGCTCCACTCAATAGGCAGAATATTGCTTGCGGAGAGTGTGCATGTAGATGTTTCGCAAAAGCCATGGGAATATCAACCGTGATCCGGCGGAATTCATCTCTTGCTACAGCACCTGTGTATACACCAATGCAAAACAAGACTGCATCAACATCCTGAAAACCAACAGGGTCTGGCTCATAATTAAGTAAGTCTGGCACGATCAACTCTTGGAGTTTTTCATGCTCCGTTCCGCTCGGCCGGCGCACGATGCTAATCACTTGATCGACTTGATCACTAGCCAGACATAGCTCCTGAGCGATTCCTCCAACCATACCGGTAGCACCGGTGATAATGACCTTCTTACCCATAGTTAACTTTTCTGCGATTCATGCCTTAGTATTGCGCAGAAAATAAAATGCGATTCTCTATTTCACAATAGATAAATAAGTGGTTCATTTTAAACGTTTTAGCTATTTGAAAAATGTAGAAAGAATCGCATTTTATTTTCGTGCTGTTCCTTAGTTAGGGCCAAGATAGTAGAACTCGCTGGGAATTTATGGCAAAGTCGATACTGCCATTACCGGCTATCCCGCAACAACCAAGCGACCTTGATCTTTCGCCTCAAGTGCACTGCTACTTTCTTGCAAGAAACTGTCTACTGCTTTTGCAGCCTCCCGCCCCTCACTGATGGCCCAAACCACCAAGCTTTGCCCACGGCGCATATCTCCAGCAGCAAACACTTTAGGCACACTGGTCTGGTAGTTATTGGCCAGTACGTTGCCACGGCCATCGAGTTCCAAACCTAGCTGCTCCAACATGCCTTTTTTCTGCGGGTGCACGAAGCCTGCAGCAATCAATAGTAAGTCGCAAGGCCAGGTCTTTTCCGTTCCTTTTTGTGGCACTAAGTTCATGCGGCCTGTTGCTGGGTCTTTGTCCCAGATTACCCGGACTGTCTTAATTGCTTTGATGTGACCATCCTCATCACCGACCACTTCTTTGGTCATGAGCGCCCATTCACGTTCACAGCCTTCTTCGTGGCTAGTCGACGTACGCAGTACGAGTGGCCAATTTGGCCAGTTATTTGGCGCACGATCAAGGGCTGGCTTGTTCATGATTTCAATCTGGGTGATGCTCTTAGCACCATGCCTATTGGAAGTACCCACGCAGTCAGCTCCCGTGTCTCCACCACCGATCACGACGATGTGTTTTCCAGTAGCGAGAATAGGTGATTCCGTGCTCAGGTCGATGCCTGCAACCCGCTTATTGTTTTGCTTCAAAAAATCCATCGCAAAATGAACGCCTTGTAGTTCACGACCTGGAATATCAAGATCGCGAGGAACGGTAGAACCACCACAAAGTACTACTGCATCGAAATTAGCCAAGAGATGCCCAACAGGAATATTGTCGCCCACATTGGCATTCGTCTGGAAACGCACGCCGGCAGCTTCCATCACTGCCAAACGGCGATCGATCACCGACTTTTCCAACTTGAAATCAGGGATACCATAGCGTAGTAGGCCGCCGATTGCATCATCACGTTCGAAGACCGTCACGGTATGGCCAGCACGGTTCAATTGATCGGCCGCCGCCAATCCTGCAGGTCCACTACCGACAACAGCTACTTGCTTGCCAGTGCGGCTTCTAGGTGGATTTGGGCGCACATATCCCTGGGCGAAAGCCATTTCGGCGATGCTCTTCTCGATATGCTCGATCGCTACCGGTGGTTGATTAATTCCCAATACGCAAGCCGCCTCGCAAGGAGCCGGACAGATTCGTCCCGTAAACTCGGGGAAATTATTAGTGGAACTCAGTATTTCAAAGGCCTGCTTCCAGTCTTCCTGGTAGACGGCATCATTGAATTCAGGGATTACATTACCGAGCGGACAACCATTATGACAAAAAGGTACCCCACAGTCCATACAGCGGGATGCTTGTTCTTTGGTTTGCTCCTCGGAAAAATCTTGGTATAACTCTTTGTAGTCGCGCTTACGTTCTTCTACTGGGCGCAATTCTGGTAATGCTCTATTATGCTTTAGAAATCCTCTAGGATCAGCCATGGATATCAATTTTTGTTAAGTACTGAAATGGGGTCTTCGATGCTTCCATCAGGAGCGATTAAGCCGTAGGTGCAACTTTCACACCGATATTGGGTTTTTCGTCCTTGCGTTCCAATACGGCTTTGTAATCTCTCGGCATCACCTTAATGAACTGCTGCTGGGTCTCCTCCCAATTGTTGAGCATCTCCAAAGCAAGCTTACTTGAAGTATAAGCGAAGTGGTTGCGCAACATCTGACGAAGCAATTGCAAGTCGTCTTCATTCAATGCTTCCAGCTCGACCATTTCATCGTTCAAACGCTGCTTGAAGGAGTTATCGGCATCATGGATATAAGCCATTCCACCACTCATCCCGGCAGCAAAGTTTTTACCGGTTTTACCCAGTACAACTACTAAACCACCAGTCATGTATTCACATCCGTGATCGCCAATTCCTTCTACTACCGTTTTCACACCCGAGTTACGAACAGCAAAGCGCTCCCCCGCCATTCCTTTGATGTAGGCCTCACCATCCGTAGCACCGTAGAATGCTACATTTCCGATGATGATATTCTCAGCTGGATCAAAGGTGGCTTCCCGGTCTGGCACCACAATCAGGCGGCCGCCGGAGAGTCCTTTTCCGAAGTAATCGTTTGCTTCTCCTTCCAGTGTAAATTCTAGTCCAGCTGCTCCGAAGGCACCAAAGCTTTGACCGGCGCTTCCGCGGAAACGATATTGGATACTTGCATCTGGCAGGCCTTCGCCTAACCACTGCTTGCTGATTTCGCAGGAAAGCATTGTTCCTACTGCACGATCAGTGTTCTTAATCGGGAAGGATCCAGAAACTCGTTGGGCAGCTGTTAGCGCCGGTTGCGCATGGTTAATCAATTCTCGATCAAGTATTTGGTCAATACCGTGATCTTGTGGAACCTTCTTGTACTGGCCCACTTCATCACCTACTGGTTCCTTGTACAGGAGTGGACGCAAATCCAACTCTCTGTACTTCCAGTAAGCAATGTCTTTATTCACCTTCAGCCGATCTACGTGTCCTACCATTTCGTTTACGGTACGGAAACCGAGCTCGGCCATAATGCCTCGTAAATCTTCCGCCAGGAAGCGGAAGAAGTTGATCACGTGTTCCGGCTTACCGGTAAATCGCTTCCGCAGATCCGGATTTTGAGTAGCAATACCCACTGGGCAGGTATTTACATGGCACTTCCGCATCATAATGCAGCCCTCTACTACCAAGGCAGCAGTAGCTACACCCCATTCCTCTGCACCTAGTAAAGTAGCGATAGCCAGGTCACGGCCAGTACGTAGCTGTCCATCCGTTTGTAGCGTTACTCGGTCGCGTAGTTGATTCTTGACCAGGGTCTGATGACTTTCCGCCAATCCAAGTTCCCAGGGGAGGCCCGCATGGCGAATGGAGGAAAGCGGTGAGGCACCGGTTCCACCGTCGTAGCCTGAGATTAGAATGGCATCCGCATGGGCTTTAGCCACTCCGCTGGCGATAATACCTACTCCGGCTTTCGATACCAGTTTTACATTGATGCGTGCCTCTCGATTGGCATTCTTCAAATCGAAAATCAACTGAGCAAGGTCCTCAATGGAATAGATATCGTGATGAGGAGGGGGAGAGATCAAGCCCACACCAGGAGTTGAATGCCTTACCCGACCAATCCGGTCATCAACTTTATGCCCAGGTAGTTGGCCTCCCTCACCGGGCTTAGCCCCTTGAGCCATCTTGATTTGCAATTCTGATGCCTGACTTAGATAATGACTGGTAACGCCAAACCGGCCAGAAGCCACCTGCTTGGTAGCAGAGTTCAGGTTGTTGCCATCTTTATCTGGTTGGTAGCGAACTTCATCCTCCCCACCTTCTCCAGAATTACTACGACCACCGATACGGTTCATCGCAATAGCCAGTGTAGTATGCGCTTCCCACGAAATAGAACCAAAAGACATGGCGCCAGTCGCAAAGCGCGTCATTATTTTTTCTGCAGATTCAACCTGATCCAAAGGGATTGGTGCTCCTTTACGGAATGCCAGCAAACCGCGTAGGGTTAGTGCCTTTTCGGACTGATTGTTGATTTCTGCCGCGTATTTCTGGTAAGCCTCAAAGTCGTTGGTACGCGCAGCTACTTGCAGGTAATGAATACTCTTCGGGTTGAAGAGGTGGGCCTCACCACGTCGCTTCCACTGGTAAACGCCTCCAACTTCCAGTTGAGGATTTGGTAATGCCTGTTGCGGATAAGCTAATTCATGGCGTACCAAACTTTCACTGGCAATACCATTAAATCCAACTCCCTCAATCCTACTAACGGTACCCGTAAAGCAATGATCCACCACTTCCTTATTCACACCTAGTGCTTCGAAGATCTGCGCACCCTGGTAAGACTGCAAAGTGGAGATGCCGATTTTCGACATGATCTTCAACAAGCCTTTACCGACAGCCTTATTGTAGACACCAATGTAGTAGTCCCGTTCTTTCGATTCATCGAAAACGCCGTGATGGTACAAATCAGAAATTGTGGCGTAGGTCAAATATGGGTTGATTGCGCTAGCACCATAACCGATTAAGGTAGCGTAGTGGTGCGTCTCGCGTACATCACCAGCTTCCACGACCAGCGATGTTTGGGCACGCAATCCCGTTCGTACTAAGTGATGGTGAATCGCTCCCGTAGCCAGCAAACTCGGAATCGGAGCGTGGTAGGCATCCGCTTGTCGATCACTGATTACCAGGATGTTGTGTCCATTACGAACCAGATCTTCGGCCATCGCGCAGATATGATCGATAGCGGCTTTCAAACGGCCTGCTTGTCCACCTACTTTGAAAATGGCATCAACGATTCCCGTACGATAGTGCTGATGGTGTAACTGCTTGATCTTGGCTACTTCGGCATTCGTGAGCAGCGGTCGGTCAAGGTGAATGAAGCGAGCTCGTTCAGGTTTGATATCCAATACATTGTCCGCTCCTCCCAACATCGCGAACAGCGACATCACCGAACGTTCCCGAATTGGATCAATCGGAGGGTTAGTCACCTGTGCGAAGAGCTGCTTAAAGTAGTTGCTCAAATGTTGCGACTGCTGAGATAAGCAAGCTAAGGGGATATCCGCTCCCATAGAACCAATGGGATCCTTTCCGACCGCAATCATTGGCTCGATAATCACTTTGATATCCTCCTTGGTGAAGCCGTGTAGCTGTTGTAGTCGAAACAGCGTCTTCTTATCTAGAGATGTGCTGGGGCGTTCGTGTAGCGGCAAATCCTCCAACGTAACGCGATTGGCGTCCAGCCACTCGCGATATGGTAGTCGGCGACAAATGGTTTCCTTGAGTTCTTCATCACCGATCACACGGTGTTCTTGAAGGTCAGCAATGAGAATACGTCCTGGCTGTAGACGCCCCTTCAGAATAACTTTTGACTGATCCACTGGCAAAGCGCCAGCCTCGGAAGCGACAATCAGGCGATTATCTTCCGTCAAGCAGTAGCGCGATGGACGAAGACCATTCCGGTCTAATGTTGCTCCTACCAGGATGCCGTCGGTAAAGCAAATGCTCGCCGGACCATCCCAAGGCTCCATCATGGTCTTGTGATACTCGTAGAAGGACTTTTTGAAGTCTGGCATTTCGTCATCATTTTGCCAGGCCTCTGGAATCATCATCATTAGTGCATGCGGCAGGCTGAAACCATTCAGCACTAAGAATTCCAATACATTATCAAAGTTACCCGAGTCGGATAGGGAGTTTCCACAGACCGGCAGAAGCTTTTCGAGTTCATCCTTGGTGAACTTATTGGATTTTAAGAGGCTCTCCTTACTCTTCCACCAGTTCAAATTGCCTTTCACAGTGTTGATCTCACCGTTGTGGGCAATCATCCGGAATGGCTGTGCGAGCTTCCACTTCGGAAGGGTATTGGTTGAGAAACGAGAGTGTACTAAAGCGATGGCTGTCTTACACCGCACATCTTGCAGGTCCGGAAAGTACGGTCGCAACTGCCAGGTGGTTAGCTGGCCTTTATAAACTACCGTTTTGTAGGAGAAGGAAGCGATATAGAAATGATCCTTCGTCTGCGGATAGGTGATATGAATATTGTGGACAGCATATTTACGAAGCACATACAAACGGCGCTCCAGTGCATCCGGTGCCATTGGCTCCTTGGGGGTCACGAACACTTGCTCCATACGTGGCTCAACGGACCGAGAAGTAGGGCCTACTTCTTCATTGTCGGTAGCGACTTTGCGATAGCCAAGGCGAACTAGACCTAACTCATCGATGTAATCATCAAAAAGGAAGCGACACTGTTCACTCAGGTGTTTGTCCGCAGGGAAGAACACCATCCCTACTCCGTATTCACCGAAGGCAGGGAGATCGAATCCATTCTCTTTACACTTATCTACTAGAAACTCATGGGGAAGTTGAATAAGGATACCCGCACCATCTCCGGAATTTGGTTCGCAGCCACAGGCTCCGCGGTGCTCCATATTTACAAGCATGCTTAGCGCATCCTCAATAAGATCGTGGGTGGGAACTCCGTCTAGATTGGCAATCAACCCGGTACCACAGGCATCGGATTCTAATTCTGGGCAGTACAAGCTTTGTGTGTGCTCCTGTTGCTCGCCAGGAACTTGTTCTTGGTCGTAGTTTTGTTCTTGCATAGACAGCCTTATAGTTGGCGGTCTTATCTGGTGGTGGGCACCGAAGGGTGTGATCGTTGGTTGAGACCACCTTTATCGGAGCTAATAAAAATATAACCGGTTTTTTGAAAAACTCTCAATGAAAGCCTCCATTAGCTGCAGGATCTACAAACCTCATCGCTAACTCTACTACAGAAGAGACAGCGGAAAACAAATTGGTTTTGATTCAAAAAAGGGAGGAAAAAATCGTTCCGCCACTAAATCAGCACAAGAAAAAAAGGACCAATACGTATTTCAACAAATGAATATTTGGTTTCAAAAAAAGAAGACCAGAAAAGGTGTTCGGTGATTAGAACTCCTTTTCTGGCTTTTTCTTACGGTCTCTAAAATTTTGAATAGACTATGAACTGCTTCGCAAGAACTCCGCAGGATTCAAGCGAGCTGCTCGAATGGTCTGGTAACTAATGGTGCCAATTGCAATCAAAATCGAAATGACAGCTGCGGTAAGGAAAATGGGCCAATCCAGTTCGATTCCATAGCTAAAATCGGCCAACCAGGCCTTCATGGTGTACCAGGAAACTGGCAATCCTATGAGCAGGGCTACCAACACCAGAATCAAGTAGTCTTTGCTGAGCAATCCAATGATTCCCAGGGTCGACGCCCCCAATACTTTAGCTCATGAACACAGCCCGTGTGCGGAAAACATCTTCGTACATACTGGCAAACTCCTGATCCAGAAAGGTGTATTGGAAAGCCTGATGCGGCACGAAGCGGCTCCAAGTATCCTCTAATTGCCCAATCAATTGATCCATTTCATTCGCACTGGCCTTTACTGAGATCATGTACGGACTTTCTTCTAAGACCAAGCAGACCGGCAGAATCTCGTCTCGTAGTGACATCCAGTGGAAGTCTTTAACGACACCAATGATATTCCAGTCAGGACCATTGTTCAACTGCCTTCCCAGTGGATCATCATAGCCGAGTTGACGAGCCATTGCCTCGTTAATGATCATTGCGGTAGAATCTGTAGACATCTCCCTGGAGAAATCACGCCCGTGTACGATTTCCATCCCCAGGGTGTTGATATACTCATGATCCACCAGCCAAAACTGTCCAATTACCTGTTCGTCATTATCAACTCTAAATCGATTGCTATTACGTTGTGTACCATCAATGGGTAGGTAATCACCGACACTGACGGATTGCACTAGCGGTAAGCGTTGGATTTCTTCTTTAAAGGCTCCTACCCTATCTCCTAGCGTATTAGCGCCTTGCAGAATGACAACTTGGTCCTTATCAAAACCGAGTTTCTTGTTTAGGATAAATTCCATCTGCTGATACACCACCAGTGTACCGACAATGAGAATAACGGAGGTAGCAAACTGAAAGACAACCAAAGCGTTGCGCAAACTACTACTTTTGGCGCCTCGACTAAGATGACCACGGAGCACATCAATAGGTTTGAAAGTAGATAGGAATAGGGCTGGATACGCTCCAGCAATGACGCCTAGGACTATTCCGCCCAGCGCCGCTACTGGTAAGAACCACCAGGCTAGCCAAGGTAGCGTCAATTGTTTATCCGCTAATTGATTGAATGCTGGAAGCAGTAAACTTGCCAGTACTACCCCAAGAACGAGCGCCAAGGCACTAACCAGCACAGATTCTGTGAGGAATTGTTGGACCAACTGGCGGCGCTGCGAACCAACCACTTTACGCATACCTACCTCACGGGCCCGGTTAGCAGACTTAGCGGTAGATAAATTGACAAAATTGATAATAGCTAGTGCCAGAATAAATAAAACTATGGCTCCTAGTAAGCGAACGAAGCGGATATCACCATGTGGGAGCAAATCCATTACACCACCAGACTTGAGATAAATATCCTGTATCGGTTGGAGGCCAAAACTCATATTATTGGCCTCATCTTCGGCATCCTTTACACCCTCGGCAATCATACTCGGCAAATAGTACCGATCAATGAGCGAAAGTAGTTTGGTTTCCAGCTGCTGCGTACTGGCACCTTCCTCCAGGCGTACATAAGTGTGGTAGTTGTTGGCACGCCAATAGGATTGCTCTCCTTCCCAAAATTCTACGCCAGACAGCGTCACCAAAAAATCAATGGGCGCGAGGTGCGAATGATCAGGAATATTTGCCATCACCCCACTAATGCGGTACGGATTCTCAAGCTCGTCATTAATAATCAGCATCTTCCCCAGTGGGTCTTCACCAGGGAAATACTGCTTAGCCTTGCGTTCCGAAATGACGATGGTGAGTGGTTCGACCAAAGCTTGGTCCTGATCCCCCTGTACAATGGGTATTTCCAAAACATCTAACAGCTCTGGATCGGCGAGAATAAAGCCGGCTTCGAAGAAATTCTCCTGTTGATCAGCACGACGAAGCGTATTACTTCCACCGCCGAATAAACCGCCGGGGCTTATTCTGGCAGCAGCCTCCACTTCGGGAAAATCAGCTAACAATGCCTCCGCTAAGGGCGCAGGAAAGAAAACATTACTCTGCCAGGAGTCGGGCAAACTTTCATTGTGTGCCAGCATTCGGTATAGCCGGTCGCCATCCTGGTAATGTTGATCGTAGCTGGTTTCGTCCTTGATGTACAAGGAGATCAACAAACAGGCAGCCATTCCCAGCGCAAAGCCGCCAAGCTTGATGAAGGTAAAGACCTTCTGTTTAAGCATCTGCCGAAAGGCGATGCGTACATTGATTTTTAACATGTCGGGTGAAATTAAAAGGTCAAAATTCTTAACAGTCGATAGTCGGAAAGAGCGTAAAACATCCCAGGTGAAGCGTCGGCGGGCACGTTTAGATCCCCACTTTGCTTCACGCATTTCATACAGTTCATAAATATCTCCCTGGATTTCCTCCAGTAGGTCCGGGTGGCAAAACCACTCTAAGAACCGATCGGCCCAACGAGGAGGCCCAGCGGGTGGCCGGTTCATGAGAAACTCAGGTTAGTACCGAGATTCGGCAGACGGCCCCAGAGCTGATTGCGTATTGTACGGATCTCCACAAGTGCAGCCTCTCCTTCTTGGGTAATCGTAAACAAACGCTTACGCCGTCCCCCTCTTGAACTAGTGGCTTCGCTCCAATCAGAACGAACAAAGCCTTTCTTCTCCAGGCGTCGTAAGGCGGCGTGTACTGCACTGATATTCACGCTACGTCCTGCTTCCGTCTCCAAAGCCTCCATCACGGAAATACCATAAGCTTGACCAGCCTGAACGGCAACAAACAAGAGCACCAGCTCCTCAAATTCGCCTAAATATTTGCGTCCCATATCGTGCGTATTAAGCTACACTCATTTGGTTTACAAAAGTAAAAGTAATCTATTTCTTTCACTTTTGCAAACATAATCATCATTGCCGGTGCTGATCGTAATCAAGAGTGCTTTCAATAAACCAGTTACAGGCCCTGCCGTTAAGAGGGAAACCATTCAGCAATGAAGACAAAACAATGCCATACTTGTGGAAAGCAGGAGACCGTGATGTTCCGGGTGCAGATTCAAAAGGGTAAGACTTGGATATTTGTGTGCGAAAGCTGTTGCAAACAACATCAAAAAGGCAGCTACTATCGCTATGGCGGCACTTGGAAGGGGTACCGACACTAGTTCACTTCTCCGATCTTTCCTAAAATCAAGAAAGCCCCAAGTCCACATTTCCTTGACAACCAAGGCCGTAAAACTTTCTGCACATCTGGAAACTATTTTTTCTATAAAATCATTTTGGAAATAGGTGACTATAACTATCTTTGCAGCCGCTCCGCAAAAGAAGCGAAAGCGCTAAGAGTAGTGGAGCCTTTAGAACACAATGTGAAGTTCAACCGGAGGAATGGCAGAGCGGTTGAATGCACTGGTCTTGAAAACCAGCGTACCGAGAGGTACCGGGGGTTCGAATCCCTCTTCCTCCGCACACGCCCGTCAGAGTTCCAAATAGAATAAGGAACGAAGACGGGCTTTTTTATTTGTACCAATCGCTACCTAACAGCCGCCTCTCCCCTACTCAAAACATGCCTCCGCAAATTCCAGCTCCTACCAGGAAGTAGACTCCGGCAAGAATCAATAAGGTCTTACTGGTCTTCGGCTTACGTTCTTTTAACCTCAGGCCAATAACTAACATAATGATGGCTGGTAGATGCAGTACCAGGTAAACTACGATGACCAGTGGTAGCAGGTTGCCGACTTCTAGTAACATGAGCTTGATTTTTGCAGTTCTTCCAAGGTTGCCATGCGATGGTCCCGGTAAAGAAGGTTCATGGTTTCGAAAGGGATCATGCGATTGTCCTTACTGACGATATGTACACAAGATTTCTTCACCGCTCGCACATCGAAGTTATAAGCGTCCATAAACTGCATGATAATCACTCGAAAGAGGTTATCATAGCTTAGACCAGGCGCTTTCACTTGTGGAAGACAGCAAAGGATAGATTGCAGGTTTTCATCGGCCTTTTCGACACCATTGGCCGTACTGAAAAGGGATAGCATTTTCTCTTGTAGCCCCTCATCCTGTTCGTACACAATCGTATTCCTACTATTATCCAGTAACTCCGCCGGGTTGATGTAGCGCGTGAGCGGTGCAACATCTTCTCCGATCTTGAGGGCGTAGCCCATCACCAAGGCATCCGGATTGCAAGGAACCGGGATTAAATCATCTGCTTCAAAAATCGAATTCTGCTCCAGTATTTTACGCCGGACCTCGGTCAAGGTAATGCGATCCGTTTGGTGATTGAAATTCTCCAGTCGCCCGGCAATTTGAGTGGGTTGGAAGGTCACACCACGTACACATTTCTGGCGTAGGCCAAAGTCAATAATTTGGCCAAGCTCATCATCATTCAGGTGCTTTTGTACCGTTACCACCAGGGTGGTTGACAAGTTTAACCTGTTAAGATGTTCTAGGGCAAGTTCGCGGATAGAATTGAGTGATGCCCCTCTCATTTGTTCCAATACCGAATCTCTAAAGGAGTCAAACTGAAGATAGATTTCGAAATCAGGCGCATAAGAAGCTAAGCGTTCAGCAAACGTAAAGTCTTTGGCTATCCTGATCCCGTTGGTGTTCACCATCAGATGGCGGATCGGCAGGGTCTTGGCGTAATCCAATATCTCGAAGAACTCCGGGTGAATGGTTGGCTCTCCGCCACTTATTTGCACCACATCTGGTTCTATCTCATTGCGTACTACCGTATCCAGCATCTCCTTTACCTCCTCGAATGTCCGATGCCGTCCGTAAGTCGGTGAGGATCCAGCATAGCATGTGGGACAAGCTAGATTACAGCGATCTGTGATCTCCACTACCGTTAAGCAGCTGTGTTGCTCATGATCCGGACACAAACCACAATCATATGGGCAACCATAGTGCGTCTCCGTATTGAAGCGATAGGGTGTTTCGGATGGTTTGTTGTAATTCCTGATCTTCTGGTAATACTCAGCATCATCCGCGATAAGCACTTTCGAACGACCATGTTCAGGGCATCGCTTCAGCATAAATACCTGATTGTCCTGGAAGACGATCTTCGCCTCCACTCGTTTGAGGCAACGTGGACAGAGGCTCAGGGTAAAATCATAATAGGTGTAATCTCTGACTGGCATGCTTGAAGAACTCGTATATGCTTCGGTGATAATAGATCCAACAAACCACACAAAGCCATTGAATAGAACTTAGGCTTCCAATGAAAAAGATATTTGGCTTGATGAATTCAATCAGGAATCGGAAGCCAAAGTACAGGATCATAAACAACTGAAATACCTTTCCATCTGGAAGCTGCTGGCTTCTAAAGATAAGCGTCAAGATCCAGAATAAGGCCAGAAGAAATATGATTTCGTAAAGCGCGATTGGATGACGGAGCAAGCCATCGCCCAAATCCATAGCGAGAAAGAAGCTCGTTGTGCTACCGTAGGTGAACTCGTTAATACCACTCAGAAAACAGCCAATCCTACCAATAATTATTCCCAAGATAATCGGTAGGGTAAATAAGTCGCCAGAGCGCTGTTTCTCGCCGATCAGGTATTTACTGAACTCTACACCGAGCAAACCTCCGAACAGGCCTCCCATAATAGTCTTAGTGTTCAATACCTTCACTAAAATAGCAGCACTGTCTATGGCAATTGGATGTTCCAGGTAACCCATCAGGCGCGAGCCAATCAAGGCACCGAAAATAGCACCGAGGATAATGGAAAGCCGATTAGCGGAAGTGATTTTATCGGAACTGCGCTTACGGGGATACACGTAATAGCGGAAGGCCACAAAAAAGGCAGTATACTCGAGGATCAAGTGAACATTGATCGCATGTCCTGCTACTGTCGGCTCAAATGGAATAGTCCAGTCCACATCACATTTTCACCAAAGATCGCAGAAAAAGCCAGATGGTGTTCGCTAGGCACTGGCGAACTGCGTTGTCAGTACAGATTCACGTTTACACGGCTTCGCCACATAGTGGGCACTGCCGCAAGCGCAATTAGCCTCATGCGCGAATGCCTCTGACAGCTATCGGAAGAGCGCTACCTGCCGGGTGTGGAAGGCAGCAGCCTATAAGTTTTGAAGGAACACTAGTACCGGAGACCCTCCGAAGGTACCTTTTCTAAATGCACATCACCGAAGGTGACGCTCACGGTGATCATTGGATAGGTCTCACCACGCTGGGGCTTAATCTGGACCTTTTGCACCTCTGGTGTGTCCTCTAATGCCATTAGACGCAGGTTCTCTGGTGCATCGACCTTACCATGGGTAGCGGTTAATGTATATCCAAATAGGTCAGGATTATCTCCGTAGAGATATACCTCAGATTTTTCTGCGCTAATATCCAAGCCTAGTAGACCTGTAGTAGGTTGTAGCTTAAGGATACCGTACTGTGCGTTGATCTGGTAGTTACCCGCAATCTCATACAATGTCACATCAGAACGCCGAGCATTGATCGTCACGTTCCCATCGATCTTTTCGCCGATGATATCACCGAAGCGAGTGCGAATGTCCAATAGACCCTTGACGTTATCGATATCAATCTGACTGTACTCACCGAAAATTCGGAGGCGGTTGGTAAGGTTGGATATATTGGCTGCTCCGAAGTAGTTCTTCACGTAAACCGGGCAGTCTTCCGGCAAGGTGATATAGTATACAACCGAGAGGATAGACTCTGTCTGTTCGTTACCACCAAAGCGGTAATTGCGCAAGTAGACCTTATTACGGATACGTTCAGCGACGAAGTTCACCGTCTCCAGGTCCGCCTCAGCAATGTCTTTCTCAGGGTGCTTAGCGGAGATTTCTAGACGCAGCCCGATCTCACGCTTCTCCCAGGTTTCTACGAAGATCTCAGCCTTTTGGCCTTCCACATTCACCTCGTAGCCATCCTGGTAATTGAATGTCTTTTCGATGATCTTCGTGACCACCTGTACCACTTCTTGCGCCGGTAATTGGATTGTGCAGGCCAGCAAAATCATGGCCAACAAATAATGCCGCATGTAGTCTAGTATGTTAGGTTAGATTTGTTCAATTATCTGCCGATAGATATCTGTACGCTCCCGCTCAATATCAGCCATTTGGCGGATTAGTTGAGGATCTTGGCCGTAAGATACTAACATGGCTTCTACATCTTGATGAGCAGTACTTAACTCCTCATACTCCAATCTGAGTTTGTTAATGGTTGGATCATTTACACCCGACAGGATATCTTCCAGCTGAGCAAAGGTACTCTCATCTGAATTCCAGTCCATTTCGAGCTTAAACTCTTGTACTGTTTCCTGGGCGTATTGCATATGTACGGTCGGTCCTGGCTCGTAGAATAGCCAAGCCGCCGTGCTGAGCAATAGCGCCCCGACTGCAGCCCAACCCAGGACTTGACGACGACGTACAACCCGGAGCTTACGCCGAGAATCGTCATCATCCAGCATCTTCGTCAGGCGATTCCAAACGCCAACTGGAGGGATGTGCGCAGGCAACTTGCCTACCGCCTCCTTCAGCACTTCTTCAGAATCACCTTCCTGCTCAAGCCCATCGGCAATGTTATCCCATAGTTCTTCAGGAGGAACATAGGATGGCATTTGATCCAGGGCCTTGCGTAAAATATCTTTATTGTGTTCAAACATCATGTTCGTTCCAATTCAGTTTAGTGATCGTTAGCCAATTAATTGCCTGTTGCTTAACGATACTTCTCTAGACTCTTGCGTAATTTTTTCTTTGCGTAGAACAACTGAGATTTAGAAGTTCCTACTGAGATATCTAATATTTCAGCTACCTCTTTATGAGAGTACCCTTCTACCTCAATCATTACAAATACCGAACGATAACCGGCCGGTAAAGCCTGAATTGCCTTTTCTAAGTAGTCGGCGTCCAGGTGATGTCCCCAGTCAATGATCTGATCTTTTTGATGATGATCCTCCAGGCTTTCCATCTTAATCTCCCGCCGAATACGCGACAAAGCCGTACGTACCACAATCGTCTTAATCCATGCGCCCAGGGTTGATTCCCGGCGAAAGCTGGATAGGTGTCGGAAGACTTTGATAAAAGCTTCTTGCAAAACATCATTGGCTAGCTCAAAATCCGACGTTATTCGGTAGGCAGCCGTGTACATTGCACGAGAGTAGCGATCGTAGAGCTCCTTCTGAGCCAAACGATTGCCTTCCATGCAGGCATCAATCAGTTCTGATTCGGTCATAGTGGCCGTAGTCATCATCAGTCAGTGTTAGTCTCAAAATACCACTAGCAGAAGAACTTTGAGTAGTGAACCATCGTGGTTAAGCACCTCTGCTGGGCAAAGTACCGATTGCCCTAGTTATTATTCCACTTTTGAGCTTAATTCTTTCAAGCAAAAACACCCGGGTGTAGGGTCATATCGTGGTTCAAATCAGGCAATTAACCTTGGCAGTTCTTTCAAGGCTCACACGAACCACTGTGGGTTCTCCTAAAGGATCCTACTCAGGACAAAGGTGTGAGATTTGATTTTACTGCAAAAGCACTGTTGCCTTAGTGGTACTGGTTTAAAGAGCCAGATTTTTGTAAAACGGTTGTATATTGGGAAAAATTCTTCCCACACAGCACATTACTGCTTCTTTAGTTGTCCTAACATCACTACCGGCTTCCCCAAAGACCAGCAAAGGTTCTAATACTTCATGAAGAACAATGTCTTTACTTGGTCCATAACCGTAGCGTTAGCGGGCTTCCTCTTTGGTTTCGATACAATCGTAATTAATGGTGCCGATAAGCCGGTGCAAGCACTTTGGCAAACCAGCGATTGGTTTCACAGTACGTTTATCATGTCCATGGCCCTGTGGGGTACGGTCATTGGTGCCTTGTTTGGCGGGATTCCTACCAAGAAACTGGGTAGGAAGAAAACGCTCTTCTGGATTGGCATACTGTACTTAGTCTCCGCCTTGGGCTCTTCTATGGCACCTGATCCGACTATGTTTTCCTTTTTCCGCTTCCTTGGTGGACTAGGCGTAGGCGCGTCTTCGGTAGCTGCCCCCGTATACATCTCAGAAATTGCACCAACCGACAAACGAGGACGCTTAGTAGCGCTCTACCAATTTAATATCGTTTTCGGTATTCTCATAGCGTTTCTTTCTAACTATCTCATTGGCCAGTATCTGCCTGAGACCACGGCCTGGCGTTGGATGCTAGGTATTGAAGCCCTACCTGCTGCTATCTATAGCCTTGTAGTGATAGGGGTATCTGAAAGCCCCAGGTGGCTCTTGCTCGAACGCAAGGACGAAGCTGCTGGCCGGGAGGTGCTTGAAAAAATTTATGGCGACCCAGCCGCAGTTGACGCTGCCGTTGCAGCAATTGAAGCTTCTGTTGAAGAAGAGGGCTCAACGGAGAGCAGTGCCAGCTTTTTCTCTGGCAAGTACAATTGGCCTATTACCCTGGCCTTTTTACTGGCGCTATTCAATCAGTTGTCAGGCATAAACTTTGTGCTCTACTACGCCACCCGCATTATGGAAGAGGCAGGAATGACTGCCGCTACTGCCAGAGCCTCTGGTATCTGGTTAGGACTGGTCAATTTCCTCTTCACTTTTGCCGGCTTGTATCTCATCGATCGGATGGGGCGTCGTTCACTCATGTACATTGGCTCAATTGGCTACATATTCTTCCTTTCCATGGTTTCCTACGCCTTCTTCTCTGGTGCTACTGGGTGGGTTGTAGCCATGATTTGTGGCTTCATTGCTTCTCACGCTGTTGGACAGGGCGCAGTTATTTGGGTCTTTATCTCAGAGATCTTTCCCAATAAGGTCCGAGATTTTGGCATGGCCTGGGGTTCTGGCACGCACTGGGTATTTGCGGCCATCATAACGATGATCACCTTACCCGCTACCAAGGCATTTTCAGAAGGTACTGTATTTGCCTTCTTTGCCTTCTGTATGGTACTCCAACTGTTGTTCGTCCGATTCCTTATGCCGGAAACGAAGGGGGTTTCCCTGGAAGAACTGCAGCAGAAACTTTTAAAGAAATAGATCTTTCAAACACTCATCATCATGTTCACCAAAAACTTCCTGTTAATACTTGTACTCTGTACATTCGCAGCTTCCTGTACAAACGATACGGACATGACAGAAGCGAATACCACTACCTATCAGGAACAACACCGACCTCAGCTCCACTTTACCCCCGAAAGTAAGTGGATGAACGACCCTAATGGAATGGTCTTCTATGAGGACGAGTACCATTTGTTCTACCAATACTACCCCGATAGCACGGTCTGGGGGCCAATGCATTGGGGCCATTCAGTTAGTAAAGACCTCATCACTTGGGAACATTTACCCATCGCACTCTATCCGGATGAGCTTGGAATCATCTGTTCTGGTAGTGCAGTGGTAGATTGGGAAAACACCAGCGGCTTAAGTGAAGACGGAGAACCACCCCTAGTGGCGCTGTATTCCTACCACAATTTTGAGATTGAAAAATCTGGAGCTGATAAGTTCCAATACCAAGGTTTAGCCTATAGTGTAGACCGCGGTAGAACCTGGAAGAAATATGAAGGCAACCCTGTACTACCTAATCCAGGCGTACGCGACTTCCGAGATCCAAAAGTAATCTGGGACGGAGATTCAGATCAGTGGATTATGGTGCTTGCTGCCAAGGATCGTATCGACTTTTATGGCTCAAAAAACCTCACCTCCTGGTATAAGCTGAGCAGCTTTGGACAAAATGTTGGGGCGCATGGAGGGGTATGGGAATGTCCTGATTTATTCCCCGTGTGGATTCCAGAGACGGGGGCGAAGAAATGGGTACTGCTAGTGAGCTTAAACCCGGGTTCTTACAACGGAGGTTCAGGCACTCAATACTTCATTGGAGAATTTGATGGACGTCGCTTTCGCATGGATCAAGAGTTTGGGGCACACCTGGCACGAAACAAAACAGAAGATCGTCCTGCAGCCTGTTGGTTGGATTTCGGACGTGATAATTATGCAGGCGTAACCTGGGCAGATATTCCCGAAGAAGATGGTCGGAGAGTCTTTATAGGCTGGATGAGCAACTGGGATTATGGCCAGGTAGTACCTACCGGGAACTGGCGGAGCGCAATGACCCTTCCGAGAGAACTAAACGTAGCAAGTACTCCACATGGTCCTCGGATTTTCCAATCTTTTGCTGCCGAGGTGCAGCAATTAAGAAATGAAACCAAAGAATTTCAAGTTGCTGATGGCGAAACGGACGTTACTCTTGAAGGTCTAGATCCCACTCGTTTCGAAATTGAGTTGGAAGTACTGGCAAGTGACACTGGTCGCTGCTATTTGGAGCTAGCTAATGACAAAGGTGAGTACTATCGAATCGGCTTTGATGCAGCCAAGAATGCGTATTTTAGTGATCGGACTGCGGCTGGGAAAAAGGATTTCTCGGAGAAATTTGCTACTGACATCCACTATGCACCAAAGCAAATTGATGGTGTACTAGTACAAATGCACCTTATCCTAGATAATAGTTCAGCGGAGCTGATTGCCGATGATGGCTTGGTGGCGATTACTGACCTATTCTTCCCCAATGAGGACTTCAATCAAATTCGCTTGATTAAAGAAGACAGCACAACTGGTATCCAGCGCCTGGTTGGTCATAACCTAAAAGGAATTTGGTAGAAAACAAGCATTGAAAGGAGCAGCGCCAAATCGAATCTAAGTGCAAAACCACCACCTATGGAATACAAACTCGAAATTGAAATTGAAGCGTCCCGAGCTGAGGTTGTCAGTAAAATGGAAGACACCACAAATATGCGCCATTGGCAACGCGGATTTCAATCGATGGAACACCTAAGTGGGGAATTGGGCCAGGAAGGTTCCACCTCTCGCCTGCTTTACCAAATGGGAAAGCGGGAAATAGAGATGATCGAAACCATCACGAGGCGTGACCTACCAACGCACTTTCATGCGACCTACGAAGCTGATAATGTCTGGAATGAAGTTCGGAACACCTTTACGCCAACCAATGATGGGAACACGCTTTGGATTAGCGAGATAGAATTCCGGTTTTCCGGCTTGTTTATGCGCTTAATGAGTTGGATTTCACCTGGCTCCTTCAAGAAGCAGTCCTTTCAATTCATGCAAGACTTCAAAGCCTTCGTAGAAACAGGCAAAAGTGTGAGAGGGGAGTAACCCGAACAGCTACTCCCCTCTCCCATTGTCTTACAAAGACACCAATTACTCCTGAGTGATTGGCGTAACGAACCCTCTCAACTTGTACTTACGAAGAAGATTGTCGCGATAAACAGCAGCAGCTTCTCGACTCTCAAATGGTCCTAGTACCACTTGATGTACATTTCCGCGTAGGCGGATCAATACCTTACTGTACCCCTTAGATTGGAGATCTGATGCTACACGAGTGGCGTTATCGTATACGCGATAGGAACCTACCTGCACACCAAAGCCTTCAGAGATTGGGCGCAGGGCATCTGCCCGGAAGGTACCTTGTCCTTCAATAGACGAAGGCGAAGCCGGCTGTGGCGTTGCACTTTCTGGCGCTGTGGCACGAGCAGGCGAGCGGGCCGCTGTGTTGTCATAACTAGCTGGTCCACGAGTAGCTGGAACATATTCCCCACCACAGGCCAAACGGCCTTTACCAAGCGTAACCAGCTCCACTCGAACTTGGGTAATACCGTCTCGGATCAAGCCAATTCGTTCGGCAGCAGCTCCCGACAAGTCAACAATTCGACCATCCTTATGTGGCCCACAGTCGTTGACGCGTACATCTACATATCGACCATCATCGGCGCGGATAACTCGAATTATAGAACCAATTGGATATTCTTTATTGGCGGCGGTGAATCCGTCATGCTTATAGCGTTCACCGGAGGAAGTCTTTCCGCCATCCAGACCTGGAGCATAATAAGAGGCAATGCCAACACTGGTCTGAGCAGAAAGAAAAAAAGCGAATAGGGCGGTACAGAGCGTACTAAATAGGAATCGCATGGGCTTAGATAGTTTTAGTGAAAAACGTCGGAGACTATGTGTTAATTGCAAGTAAATTACAAAACTTCCGCTACCGTGAAAATACTGCCACCCACAAAGATGGTGTCACCGGCCTTGGCTGCTCGACGTGCAGCACGAAGTGCATTTCTTACCGAAACGTAGGTTTTTCCTTGCAATCCAAAGCTTGCAGCACTCGTTTGTAACGCTTCAGCAGGCAAGCCCCGAGGAATATCCGCTTTCGCAAAATAGTACCGGGCCGTTTGTGGAAAGAGCGGTAGTACATCCTCCAGTTTTTTATCATTAACCACTCCCATAACGATATGAAGTTGCCCTGACAGCTCTTTTAAGCGGCTTACAACTTGTTTCAGTCCACCCTCATTGTGGGCGCTATCTACCAATACGCAAGGTTCTTCACTCAGCAATTGCCAACGCCCTTGAAAGCGAGTCAAATTCTGTAGATCTTCCCAACCTTCTTCAATGGCATCAAATGACAAGAAACGATCAGCATTATGTTGTTGCCATACCTCTAAGGCGGCCAATGCTGTTTGAAGATTCAGCCGTTGGTAAGGGCCGTGCAGGTTTGCCTTAAGTTCTGGCGTGTAGAGGTGATGCTTGCGTTGAACGGCATAGTAACTATGTCGAATATCTTCTTTCTTGACCTGCACTTGAAAGAGCTGGTCGGCAAAATAGATGGCAGCATTTTCCGCCGCCGCCTTATTTCTAAAAACAGGTGCCGTTTCTTCCTGGGTTTCTCCAATGACTACCGGAATTCCAGCTTTAATGATACCTGCTTTTTCTCCGGCAATAAGCGGTAAGGTATCCCCCAAAAACTGTTGATGATCAAAACTAATATTCGTGATCACTGCCAATTCCGGTTGGACCACATTAGTAGAATCCAGTCGGCCACCGAGTCCCACCTCAACAACGGCTATATCCACCTTTTGGCGAGCAAACCAGCTGAACGCCATAGCCACAGTGATCTCGAAAAAACTGGGGCGGATTTCTTCCAAGGCCGGGCGAAGCTCTTCCACAAAGGCTGTAACGAACTTCCGGCTTACGTACTGACCATTTACCTTAATGCGCTCTCGAAAATCTTTGAAATGCGGAGAGGTATAGAGTCCGGTTTTTAGGCCACCTGCCTGTAAAGCTCCGCTCAGCAAGTGCGCTACCGACCCCTTACCATTGGTACCTCCAACATGAATACTCGCAAACTGCTCCTGCGGTGAGCCGAGCACCTCCAGAAGTGCCTTAATATTGGTGAGATCCTTCTTAAAAGCTGCTTTGCCAACGCGTTGGTACATTGGCAGCTGCTGGTACAGGAACTGGAGTGTTTCCGTGTAGTTCAACTGCTATTCTCTTTATTAAAAATAAAAATGCCGTACACCCATCAGTATACGGCATTTTTTCCATCGAGTACTACTTGAAAAATTACTTATCAATTTCTAAAGTGACATTTCAATAGTGACCTCACTTGAAATGAACCGTTCGGCTCACTATTGAAATATCGAAATCGATAAGTTAATTTTTCTGCGATTCCAAGGCAGTATTTCTACTGCACCTTGAAGTTATAGGTAATGGTACCACACTGACGATCTACTTGACCACGAGAGAAGCCCCATTGTTTAGCGTTACGAATCGCTGCGTTCACCAGCTGAGAATCTGTCGTAGTGGAACCGCGCTGGGTAAATTTCACCGAACTTGGTATTACGCTACCTCCAGAATCTACACAAAGGCTCACGACTACTACTCCTGACTTCTGGCTGTTCTCCACCAGACGAGGAGAGTTGGATACTCCACGGTTACCTAAGCCTCCACCAACGGTACCGCTACCGAAACTCTTGCTACCAATGTTGCTTGAGTTAGGATCTCCATCCGTAGCACCTCCATCTCCAGGACGGTTGGTTTGTCCGCCACCGCTACCGGAGTTGAATAAGCCACCTACCTGATCACGAGTAGCTTGAGCGGCAGCCTCCCGTTCTTGTCGACGGCGTTCGGCCTCCTGGCGTTGACGTTCGCGCTCAGCCTCAGCTTCCCGTTCACGGCGCTCGGCTTCTTCGCGTTCGCGTTGTTCGCGGGCCTCCCGTTCTCTTTGTTGACGCAATGCGACAGCCTGAGGATCTTCCGTGGTAACGGTTTCCCTAGGCGTTGGCTCTGGATCAGAAGGCGTAGGCGGTGCCACTTCTTCTATCACTGGCTCTTCCGGTTCTGGCAGTGGTTCAGTCTCTTCCACAACTTCTTCTGAATCAGTAGTTGTTGCTTCCGGAGCATTGAGGTCCTCCCCCATTCCGATGTCAGGAATACCAAGATTTACCTGGATACCTTCCTGGCCTGGAGGTGGATTCTGGTACCAGAACAAGGGTAGCAATAAAACGATTACGAGAAAGATGAACATCACGCCACCGGCGATCTGCCCTTTCCGTTTATTTTGCTGCTCTTTGATCGTCAGTATATCGTCCATTTTGGCTTGCTTTTTACTTATAGATGCGCAAATCCGTCACATTACATAAAACGTCGGCAACTATAATTGTGGTTCAGGTGCCCTGTTGCTTAAGGCATCCTTAACTACTTCTCAGGTGCTAATACCCGATTGATCTCAAACTTAAGTGTTAAATCCATCACTGCCACTACATTCTCCACCTTCGCTCCTTTATCGATGGTAATGATAACACTTTCCGATTTGGGTGCCTTACCTGCTGCCAGGCGTCGCAACTGGCCTTCCATCTCGATCAGGGTGATGCTACGATTATTGTAGTAGTAACGCCCGGTGTTATTGATCCGAATTTCATCCAAAGTACGAGTACTCGTAACCCGCTTCTGGCTACTGCCCGGCAAGTTGAAGTTGATCGCATTCGGAGCTACCAGCGTAGAAGTAAGCATAAAAAAGATAAGTAGAAGAAAGATAATATCCGTCAAGGACGACATACTAAACTCCGCACTTACCTTGCTTCTTTTCTTAATACCCATAGTAATATCAGCATTGCGCAGAAACCAGATTGCGATTCTATATAGTTTTTAAATAGCTAACATGCTGGAAATGTACCGCTTTGCGAACTATTGTAAAAACAGAATCGGAATCTACTTTCGTGCTGTTCTATGATCTTGGTTGAGTGGCCAATATAGCCTGTACTTTAAGTGCGGCGGCAATCCCCAGGATTTCGGTTACTTTCTCGAAATCGGTTCCTACCTCTGCGACAATAGTGATCGCCGTATGCTCCTTATCATTGATATTACGCACTTTCGAGCGCAAGACAGAAGAAAGGTTACTACGACGCACCGGCTCATTGTCCACCTCGTAAGCACCAGCTTGTGTAATACCGACTACAATAGAAACCGGCGCCACTGTCTTGGAGTCGGACTCTGGTAGATCGAACGGCTGAATGCGTACGAAATTAGAAGTTAACATGAAGAAGATGAGTAGCAGAAAAATGATGTCCGTCAAAGACGACATACTAAACTCTGCACTGACCTTACTGCTTTTCTTTAAACCCATAGTTAAGGGGTATTAAACGGTGGGCTCCTGAAGGAGGTCCATGAAATCAACAGTAGTACGTTCCATCTTGTAGACTACCTTCTCTACGCTAGATACCAATACATTGTAACCAACGAAGGCGATGATACCGATAAATAGTCCACCGGCAGTCGTAATCAAAGCCTGATAGATACCTTCCGCTAATTGGTCTGGTGCAACATTTTTCTCGGTTGCCATCTTTTGGAAGGCGGCAATCATACCCGTCACTGTACCGAAGAACCCAATCATCGGTGCAGCACCCGCGATAGAGGCAAGCGTACTCAGGTTTTTCTCTAATCGGAAGATTTCCAGGTTACCGACATTCTCAATGGCGGCATCGATATCACGAAGCGGTTTACCGATTCGTTGCAAACCTTTCTCGACCATTCGAGCTACTGGTGAATCTGTTGATTGGCAAAGTGCCTTGGCTCCGGCGATATTACCAGAAGAGACATTTGCGCGAATATTGTTGATGAAATTCTCGTCGATACGGCCAGCCTGCTTGATAGTGGCGTAGCGTTCGAAGAAAATGACGGTAGCGATAACCGCCAGGAACAAAAGGATAGCCACGATGATGATACCCATGGTACCACTATTGGCAATGATTGAAAACAGGCTTTCACTTTCCTGGGTAACCTCATCCGTACCGATATCGGCAGTTTGGAAGAACAAAAGGAGGTGCTGAAACATGCGGTTCTTTGTTTTGTAAATTCTTTGTGCTGTTGCTTACTCCGGCTTGGCAAAAAAGTTGCATAAACCAAAGCGCGAACGGAACATTAACGAATGTTAAGGCCGCAAATTATAAAAAGTGGCCAGATTCTTAGGGATGAGTGAATTGAAATTTACGGAACGTCAAAAACAAAGGGGTGTAACGGTCAATTGTGGCACTTTGGTATTATCTTGCTCATACTGGCTTTAGATCACGTAATATCCCTTCGCCAAACACATCCCAAACCTTATGAAGAAAGCGTTTCTCGCCCTCCTCACTTTTTACTGCATTATCAGTCTTTCTGCTCAAACGAGCCTAAGTGGAACTCCGAACGTCTATGGCACATTAACTTCTCAAGATGCATGTGCTAATAGCATCACAGTCGGAAACGCATCCGACTTTGTGCCGGGCATGGGGATCATCATCCTTCAAACCCAAGGAGCCATCATTAATCTTACCGATTCCGAAAATTACGGCACCGTCGAGGCGCTGAATGGAGCTGGTTTTTATGAATACAATCGGATTTCAAGCATTTTAGGCAATGAACTGAGTTTGGAACTAGCGCTGGTCAACACCTATGATCCAAACCATACGCAAGTGATCGGTTTCCAGATCTATGAAGACGCTAGTGTAGATGGTACCGTATCGCCAGCTGCCTGGGATGGCACAGCAGGTGGAGTAATTGCTATTGAAGCAACCGGCACGCTGACTATAAATGCAGACATCGATGCTAGTGGTCAGGGATTCCGCGGAGGAATGCCCCTCTCCATCAATAATAACAACTGCAACTTCTTAACCAATGCCAATGACTATGCCTACGCGGCTAATAATTGGCGCGGTTCGCCAAAAGGAGAAGGCATTGGATTTGCTGATCCCGATAGTCCTCATGGTCGTGGCGCACAGGCCAACGGAGGTGGAGGTGGCAATGACCACAACTCTGGTGGCGGCGGAGGCGCCTTGATTTCGCCAGGTGGTGTTGGTGGTACCAATAATGAACCCAGCACCTTTGGTTGTGATGGTGATTTTCCAGGACGAGGTGGTAAAAGCGTTGGAAACACGAGCACGCTACTATTTCTTGGTGGTGGTGGCGGTAGTGGCCACGCTAACAATTCCGATCCAAGCGGTGGTGGTAGTGGCGGAGGCATTATCATTCTGAAGGCAGAGAACCTGGTATTCAACGGTGGCCAAATCCGCACCAATGGTATTACAGCAAGCGATTCAGCAGGAGATGGCGGCGGAGGTGGAGGCGCCGGTGGAAGCGTTCTCATCTTGGCCAACAATACCAGTGGATCACCTGACATTTCCGCTACTGGTGGTTCTGGAGCAATCGCGAACAACAATAATCAAGACCGCTGTTTTGGTCCTGGCGGAGGGGGCAGTGGTGGTGCCATTTTGAGCAATCAAGCCATCGCTGCCGACCTTAACGGCGGCAGTGCCGGGCTAAGCATTAACTCTACCAGCTGCGCGGAGGGGACGAATAATGCACAAGCTGGCGTGACAGGTATTAGCTCGACAATTGACAATTGGGTGCTGGGTAATACCTTCGAAGCACCAAGCATAATTAGTCAAACACTCGATACAATTGTTTGTGAAAATGAGCTTGCTACCCTCGTGGTAGAAATCACTGGTTCCGGACTAGATTATCAGTGGCAAGGTTTGATTGGAGGCACCTGGGAAGACCTTTCAGAAGTACCCGGAGTGTTGACGGGGACAACAACACCTAGTTTGCAAATACTTGCAGGCCCACTTACCAGCGGTCAGTACCGCTTACTGATTCAGCCTCCAGGTGATTGCTTTGCCCCCTTTACCTCCTCCCCTATTCAGCTAACCGTAATTCCAATAGCTGCAGCCAATCCGAGCTTTACACTCAATGGGAATACAGCATCTTTTACAGGAAATATAGCAAATGCCGACATGGTCCAGTGGACCTTCGGGCCGGGAGCAACCAGTAATGAGAATGATCCTGAATTTACTTTTTCAGGCCCGGGTTCCTATACCGTGGGTTTAACCGTCAGTAATGCCTGCGGCGAAAACAGCTACACTCTACAGGTTGAAATCGTGGAACCACTGGTAGCAAACATTTCAGCCAGCTCGCTTACAGGATGTGCCCCATTTACTGCCATCTTTTCTGACGAAAGTGAAGGCACTGTCGAAAGCAGAGTGTGGACTTTTGAAGGTGGAGATCCAATGACCAGTACCGGCACGAGCCCCGTCGTCACTTTTTCGGAGGTTGGAACGTACGAGGTAAGCCTGGAGATCAGCAATGCTAATACCAGCGCTACCACTACGGTTACGGTTGAGGTGGTACCGCCTCCCATTCCTGCTTTTACCGTTAGTACTGATGGGCTAACCATCACCCTCCAAAACACGAGTTCTGATGCCAACAGCTACCTCTGGGACTTTGGCGATGACAATACGAGTATGGAAGTCAATCCTACCCATACCTACACAACTCCAGGCACCTATGATGTAAGTCTGAATGCCAGTAATGAGCTCTGCGGAGTGGCCACCGTACAGACTATTACCGTAATGACCACCGATCTGGATGAAGTTGAAGTGACCTCTCTTCGCGTATTCCCCAACCCTACCGATGGTTTGCTTCGTGTAGAGAATTGGGAAGAAGGAGAAATTTCACTGTACAGAATGGATGGACTGCAAGTGCGCACGTGGAAAGTCCCTAGTGGTCAGCTTAATGTTGCTGATCTACCGGCCGGAACTTACTTGCTGGTACTTCCAGGTCCTGAAAAGAGATACCAAAAGTTGATTGTGTACTAGTACTAATCTTGATGAGGTCGATCAATCATCTCAGATTCTTCTGAGGTCTTGATTACATCTACGCCACACTTTTGCAGGGCGAATGTCAAAATGGCGAATCCTAAGATGGCAACAATAATGATCTCTCCTCTGGAGATTACTTTCCGGGCCATGGCGTGTGTACATTTGGTTCAGTGCCAAAGATACTTGAACACGGGTATTGTCGACCTTAATTGCCAAATTTCTGAATAGAAAGACTTTGCAGGTAGAGCGCGAAAGCAAAAGATCATCCGCCCTCTACCTGTTTTGGTTGAGCGCTCTATAATTTAATGAGCGGGTGGAGTTTCTGACAAGAACTTCTCCGTCTTAGCATGCTCTACCTTGCTGAGAAATTTATCCGCTTCGTGTCGGTCGCGAATAACCTTAGCCAGGGTAAAACAAGAGGTAATGCTAAATAGATAAGACATTGCCAGGAATCCTTTCATCGCAAAATCAGCTTCCAAATAGACTAAACCAGCTACCAGTCCTACAGCCGAGATAACAAACGCCAGCCAGGACATGGTATGGAATGCCTTCGTGTTCTGATTTTCATAAATGTAGTTCATCATTGCGATAAGCTTTTCGTAAAAAGATATTCGAAACTATCGCAATACTATTTGACTCCACTACAATTATGGATGAATGACCACAGACTTTGGACAAAGTCCCGGATTCGAGCTACACTCGATCGCCAATCCAGCTGGCAACCATCTCAAATACAGCCGTTTGTTCCGGCTCATTATGAATCTCATGGTAGAGACCGTCCCAAATCTTCAACTGTACATCGCCAGTAACACGACCAGCAAACTCCTCACTTGCAGGAGCTGAGGTAATTCCATCTAATCCGCCGTGCATCAAAAGCAGTGGCACCGGAAAAGCGCCAGAATATTGATCCAGTTCTGCACCGGTCTCCAACATACTCATCCCAGTGATGGCGGTCAATTTATCGTGCACATGAGGATCTGCTACGTAAGCATCAACAACAGCTTGGTCACGAGACAATTGATCAACAGCTAATCCATTGGGTTGTGTAAAGCCAGGAAAAACACCTCGCATCAGCTTACCCAAGCCCACCATCACTGCAGAAGGCTCAAAAGCTAAGCGAATGTGTGGTGCGGAAACGATGGCCCCTTGGATGGTGGGGTTACGGCGTAGCACATAGTTGAGCAACAAGTTCCCTCCCATGCTGTGACCGTACATAAAGAAGGGCAACTTCGGATAGCGTTCTTCCGCTTCTACGGCCAGTTGGGCAATCTCGTCCAGAAAAGCCTGGTAAGTAGTCGTATGTCCTTTCTTACCACCACTTCGCCCATGGCCGCGCCGATCGTAACCAATTACAGCGATCTGCTGTTCATGCATATAGGAGACAAGATGCTCATAGCGGTGCACATGCTCTCCAAGCCCGTGGA
>ENA-UENW01000139-UENW01000139.1-marine-metagenome-genome-assembly--contig:-NODE-139-length-41509-cov-3.854374_pt1 | contig 41509 bp, 27 predicted proteins | sample MGYA00237876_ERZ529329 | MGnify/ENA primary metagenome ERZ529329 (study PRJEB26372, sample SAMN05368346) | marine metagenome | biome: cultured habitat; feature: ocean water; material: water; isolation... | reverse complement strand
CATGTGGGCTCAAAGTTCGGGATGACTCATGTTTCTTTTATCCTTATTTTCTACATGAGTAAACTCGGTCCAAGTCGAGTATCATGTCGTTTTGGCTATTAAAACACTAATCCTGCTTCGCAAATACTTTTTGCAATAGTTCGGTATTTCGCAAAGCTGTATTGTCGCGGATATCGCGCTCCTTCACTTCTACGAGCCCAAAGAGACCTACAAGTGCTTTTTCCGTCACGTGCTGATCCAGTTCTGGGTTGGTCTTCTGCACAAATGGGATACGGTTGTAAGCCGTCACTGCAGAGCGCCAGTATTCCCGAGCGTTTACCTCATCCAAGCTTTCCTGAATAATTGGCAAAAAGGCATCCGTCAAAGACTGGGTCGTTGTACGTTCCAGGTAACGAGTGGCAGCGTCTTTGTCGCCCATGAGTAAGCTCATAGCATCTTGGAAAGTCAGCTGTGTAATAGCATCTACAAAGATGGGCTTGGCTTTGGCCACCGCCAATTCTGCAGCGCGATTCATCTTTTCTTCCAGTTGCTGCTCTACATCCCCGAAACCAGGGACGTTCTTAAGTTTGCTCACCACATTCTGAGCTTCTTCTGGCACCAGGATTTTATAAGAACTACCCAGGTAACCATCTTCAGCTGACAAGAAGCTTACGGCCTCTCCAACGCCAATATTAAGGGCTTCTTTGAGACCCGCTCCTACTTCTTCTTGAGACAGCGGCGTCTCGCCACTAACGATATCCTCGGCCTGTTTTCTAAGCTTGCCGAGCGTGCCCTTTAGCTGGCCAAAAGCGGGTAGTGAGAGGGCTACCACCAGCATGAGCATCATTGTTTTCTTCCAGTTCATACGAAGGTTATTAGTTATGTAAACACACATCATTACTAGTCAAAGAGTGTCGGATTTCCTCTTTGGTTCTTCTCTAAGAACTTGGAAAAATGGGAATGTACCGATTCTGGAAGGTGGTTTAATAAATCTTTAACTCAAATGTTATAGCCTAAAAAACAGCCTTCGTCCTTACTGCATAGGCTTCCAATCTACCTCTACCCGCTTGCTCATCCAAGGGAGCATAACCATGGTGTAAGTCCACGGCAGGGTCGTTAAGGTGATATCGTATGGCTTGGCCTCGACCGACAACAACCAACGATCGTCCTCTTCTACCAGACGCCCCTCCCGGATCAAGAAGGCTCCTTGCAAGTTCTCAACGGAAGAGTTCTTCATCATGTCCCAATTTTGTAGCACCGATCGCAGTAGAAAATCTGAAAGATCACGTTCTTCTTGCGTTATTTCTATACCAGCAGAAACCGGCGTTTCGAGGGGTAGCCCACACAAGATTTTGTTGAACACCAGCAGGTCTTCTGAGTTCTCTGTCTGGTTACTAGCTAAGTATTGGAGCAAATGTACCGCACGATCAGCCACCTGAACATCAGGAAAAGACCTATCTACTAGCATTTCCAGCGTTTGGAAATAACGATTCAGAAACGGCGCCACCAGCACCAGCCCAGCATTGTGGATGTAGATAGCTTCCTCCAATTGGGCAGATTGATCGTCCATAGTTTCTGAAGGTTTTCTTGATATTTGCTTCCGGGTGCGCAGAATGCCTCTTGACTTTTCCCACAAGGTAGGAATTACAGATAGTTGTGCCTGATCTTCCTCTACTCGACTAGAAAACGCATCGACGAAGCTTCGCATGTCTAAGCTCTCCTTCGCTACCAGTGCCTCAAACAACAAGCTAAGGAAATGCTCCCATTTTTCTCCTGGCATTTTCTGCGAACGCTCGTACAAGGAAAACAACTGTTTATATAACCACTGATTCAGCTCGGCCTTGCGGAATACTGGAAGTAGCCCTGGTAACAAATGAAAGAAGTCTGCCCAGATTTGCTGGACGGTCTCCCAGGAGGTTCCCAACTGTATTTGATAAAATGCTATCAAGCCTGGTTTTGGCAACAGCATACTAAGCCTTCTACCTACCGCCTCTTGAACCTTGAGCGCCTTGAACTGTCGTAGCATTTTTAACAGCAACTGAGGGTATCGGTCCATTAAGAACTCGATCTTCTGTCGAAGCTGCTGCCTGCTGATTTGTCGGTCTGCATAGCTTAGACTTCCGTGAAGGAAGAAATAACGAAGAGTCCCGAGGTCTGCCTGTACTTGTTCTTGTAGGGAAGCGGCCAAAGTCGTCGGCTGTATTTCATCTTCTGAAGTCGCTTCCTCAGCAACTGCGGTCGTTGATGGTTGCTCTTCTATTGTTAGTTCTTGAATCTTTAATGCTTCCAAGACTTGCTGGAAGCCACCTTCCTTTGTTGAAGTCCGTATGGAAGTCAAAAGCTTTGCCACTACAGCAGCTCGTGGGACCTTCAATACTAGCACCAATTCATCCACCCATTTTGTAACGAAACGCTGCCAATCAAAAACGGTCAGATCCATCGCAGCGGTCAGAAGCGCTAACCAACTTACATGCCTTCGTTCATTACTGGGTAGTTGAATGATTTGTTCACTCCACTGCCTTAGTCTTACCAGAGGAGCGATTACACCAGCATGTCGGTGTTTAAGTAGCGTCTGGAGCCCCCGATCTGGCAAACTAGTAATAATTGATAGCCGTTGCGGAGGGTCCTTCCATTGCAGCCAAACTTCTTTGATGGTTTCTTTGTGTTCAGCAATGATTCCTGAAATCCATTGATCAGGAATTCGTCCGATTCGATCAGCGAGCCACTCGCGCAGGAGTTCTTGTATCCTATTCTCTGCTGGACTTTTTGGAGAACGTTGAAGCCCATACGCAATGAGTTCTGGTGTACGTCCAAAGGTTTTGGCTAAGCCCTCCAGCCAGCTGTTTAGAAAAGTGGACGAGCTAAATGTTTGTTGCGCTGTTGCCACAGATAGTATGGTTGCCCAATGACGGTACCGACCAAGGGCCCCATCGGTAACGCTAAACTGCTGTTGAGCTAAGGTTCTGCTAGCCAATATGAAATCTACGTACGCACCGTATCGGTGTTTTAACAGCTTGGCAAGCTGCTCATCGGAGAGTAAGGCGATCAATCGGCGACGCACCTTTTCATCTGTCCACCTGCGCTGAATAAGTTGCCAGAACGTTTTCACTTCTTTATCTAGCGCTACCTTAACTACGTCCGAGGCATTTTGCTCCGCGCCCCACCAAGGCCATTCTTCCGTATTCAGCCAGTATTCTACCAGATCAAGAGAAGCACTCGATTTATCTTGTCCAGAGGACTCTACCTCTAGCCACTGCTCTGTCTGGACCGTTTCCTGCTCAGTCATAGTCTCAAACAATTGCAACAGAACCAATTCTAGACGCGGATTTTCTCTTACAAAAGCGGCCGAATCCTTAGCCAGTTGATCTCTCAAGCCGGCAAAGTCGAGACCGGCTCGCTCCGCTACACGGCTCAATACGGATTTGATCATCGGCACTGAATAGAGTCTAATCGGCAATCCTTGTCGAACTACCTGTAGCAACTCCTGCAAAAGGTCTTTTCTAGACAACTCTACCCCCATCCCTTTGATGGCCACCTTGACAAAAGCTAGGATATCTTTTTGCCAGCTTTCAATAGCAGCTTTAGTGAGATTGGATTGTCCGCTAATAAGCTTTAGTATCGCTGCTTCGCTCGCCAATTGTAGTAATCGATCAATCACCACTGGGCGTTGCTCTTGAATAAAAACCCAGAGTTGCTCTTGTGCTACACCATCAAGCTGATCAAGTTGTCGACTGATCTGTGCAACCGACATAGTTTTCGGCAGTTTCGACAAACTTCCTTCTAACAAATACGTGAAAACCGCCTGTATTGCTTCAGAGACTTCTGGCTCCGCAGGGTCTTCCTGCGGTTCTTTGCGAGCAGGAGCTTGTTGGCGAATAGCTATTATCAAAGGCCCGCTTAATTGTCGATTGCTTTCTAACTCCTCTGCCCGTTCCAAATAGGTGGAAGCAAATGTTGCTTGTTGACTTTTCTTCCCTCCAGATAAAAAAACAAGATAATGCTCCCAAAACACCATTGCCAATGAGGACTTACTGCCTGCTGAAGCTAACGTATTGAAGCTCGCTAAAACCATTGAAGATTCCACCAGAGACGCACTCGTTTTTGGTGGTAAATAGTCCCAGTGCAAGACTGCAAGATCCATTTGAAGGGACTGAAATTGTTCCCATTCGCCACCGGCGATAAACTTCAATAGATCTTGAATAAGTTCGCCACTCAAAATTTGAGACCAGCGTTGATAATGCTGCTCCTGTTTAATGCTTTCCGACAACCAGGAACGAAATTCTACATCGTTCTTCTCTATGAGTTTGGCGATTGCCACCTCCGCAGTTTCCTGCCTAAGATCTGCACTCGACTTTAATTCCAAGTATGCAATTACCTGCTCCAGGCTTACTTCCGCTTGCTCCGCAACTTGTCGTTTTGTTACTAAGCGTTGGTGAAATGGTTCGATATCCAAATCCGTCCCCCATTGCTTTTCTTCGTTCAATTGCTGAATCACTTTCTCCGCGATCGGACTCGGTGTATAGTCAACGAGATATTGAAAATAGTTCTCCTCTAGTTGGTCTCTCAAACCTTGCGGCCGATTATACTGGACTGCTAAATGATACAGCAGTGCCTCAGCCAGATAAATGGCGGCAGAAGGTGGTGCCCCACTCGTCTGGTATAGGTTACTGATCGAAGCATGAAGCGCCATGGCGAACTCCCCTTCCCCCTTGGCAAGAAGACGGATAATCGCGTGGAATGTAGTCGTCTCAAACTGCTGATATAAGCGGCGACGTGCCAAATCATGTAGCGCAAATTCAGCCAAAATGCTTGCCAGTTGCTGATTATCGGCGCTAACCTGTGCCACCAACCATTCCTCCAGGTCTTGCATCGACTGGATGATATCGGTGTACAACAAATAGCCCGCTTTCAGGAAGTAACGCAAGGTAGCAATGGGGGCTTCCTTCCGTTGGTATTTCATGTCAGCGTTGAATGGGTAGGGAGGAGCCTGAGTAGGATCGTCCATCCAGTGCTCAAATTGACGGCTAGAACGCTGGGCTCCCATTTCTCCACTATCTACCGCAGAAGACATCTGTAATTGACCACTGATCAACCTACGCTTTCCTTCATTACTCAAGAAGGCTGATCGCAATTGTTCTCTGCCGACTTTGCGCCCCAGCTCTTGCCTAACAATATTAAAGTGGTGCCAAAGCATAGCCGCTTTCACCTGTAATGCATCCGCCAACATTCGGATCAAGGCTACAGCCGCATCCCTGGCATTAGCAAAAGACTTGACTTGAGATTGCAATGCAATTTTGAAAAGCGACTCCTCTAGTATTCGATTAAAACGCTGCTGTGGCACCAAGGGAGCCAAGGGATGCAGGCTCTTAAAGTCGGCAGCTAGTCGCTTGAGACGATTCGCATGCTGCTGAAGCAAATGCTGCATTAATTGTGGACGAACAGTTGCTGGAATCTGCTGCACAACTCTCGACTCGATCTGTGAAGTACTCGGGAGTACCTTTATCAGCCGTACCAGACGTGCGGCAGGAATCTGTCGGATTAAACTGGACAATCGACTGGAGCCACTATCGGTAGGGATCCACCACGGGAAGCGACCATGCTCGAAGAAGTATTTTACTGCTTCATATGCCCATTCTTGTGGATTTTGAACACTGTGATGGTTCGCAGCCTGTTGAGAAAAATAGGACTCTAATGCATTTCGACAAGCCACCGTGAGCTCTTGATAGAAGTTGTCCTTTCTGAGCTCTGATACATCTAATACGAGGCGATCGATTTTAATCAATTGATCACTCGTGCTGGTCTTAGACAAAAACTCATCCAGCATTGGAGACAGATGCTCCTGTACCCAGTGCTTGGTATGATTAAAAACCCATCTAGCACTTTCTTTGGTAGGAACCTCTACTTCCAGTTTTACCCGACCTACTATGTGGGTGGACTTACTCATGCCGTTGGGCTTCCTCCAAAGTGTTCTTCTAGGTAGCGGATGATCTTAGGTTGATCCGTATCTTCTTTTAGCTCCTCCAATTCGCGCTGTAGCGCGATGAGTTCTTTCCAAGCTCCGCGTTCTGCCAAAGTAGCCTGCCGCTGCCAAGCCTCGATCATATTCTCTCGACTACGCAGGTTAGCCGCTCGCAAGAACTCGGCCAGACGCTGTGGTGCAATGACGTGTAACTGTGACCAGCTCTCAATGTTGTGGTGCTTTAGTAGCAATTCTACCGTCGCATCTATGCCCACAAAAATTCGCAGGTCTGTTTCTTCTAAGACCGCAAAGCCAACAGCACCTACTACTGCCCGCTGCTTCTCGCGCAGGTCCTCATCCGCTAATTTCTTCTGCTCTACAAACTCCTTGAGCACTTCATGCTTTTTATCCTTGGCAAGCAACACATTGAGAATTCCTAAGGAAAGCTGATCCAGTTTTCTAGTAATCACTTCCTCTCTTGACTTCTCCTGCAACCACTGTCGGTACATGTCTTCAAACTGCTTGAATTTCCCGACACTAAACCAGTGAATATCTACTTTCAAATGGGCAGGAATACTGGTCTGCACCAGAAACTGGAAGAACTTCCTAAAGTCGGTCATTTGGAAGCGTCGTGGCCAATCTGGCAGAACGATACTCAGGCGATGCGAGAAATACTCCCGGCCTACCTGCTTAGCGTAATCTTCTTCGGGGGTTAGCTCAATCCAGTCATCAATTTGAGTTGAGCCGCCAACTTTTAGTTTATCCAGAAATTCGGCGATCGTCTTAACTGGATCACCAGCTAGCTCCTCGGCAGTTAGTGGTTTATCTGTAATAAGTATCGGGTGGTTGTTCAGCTTTAGCAGCAGATAAGTATCTCCATTGTTTTGTAGTCGGACATAGTTCTTCGGGTCAGAGGCTGTAACCATCAGAACGTTACTGAGGTAGCGCACTTGTTCTGCAGCATGATATTCCAGACTCCGAAACGTATGCTTTACACCAGATTTACTCACATCGAACACTAACCTCCGCCCCAGAGAAGTACTTGGGCGAAGTAGCAGGTGCTCAATCATAAAGAAGCCGCTACTTGAACCATCAATTTTCCGCAACCAATCCATTAGGGTACGAATCACCTTCCTGCATTGGTCTCTTTTCTCGTGCAGGAAGACCAGTTGTGGTTTGGCATTGGCTGTGCGGTGGAAATAAGCACCAAACAGGCCATTCTTATTCTTGATTACGCTGTAATTCTCCCGGTTCATCCCATATCGGAGGAGTTCTCGCAGGGAAAGACGTGTTTTTCCAGCTCCCCCTTTGGGCGTTTTCTTGGAACCTTCTTGGACATTAAAGCCCTTAAGCGCATCAAAATCATCCAGAGCAAAATTGGTCAATGGGTGATTACCATACTGCCCAAAACTCAGATAGCGGTAGAGGCGTTTTTCCAAGCCAGAAACATTCGTAGGCTCTAGCTCGTCCTCTTCGTCGTCCTCTTCTCCCGCTTCCTTTGTTTCATACCAGGAGTTCTGGGTGTAATCGAATCCTTTTCCTCGTTCTTGACTCAGAAGTGGATAAGAACGCAGGTAATTGGCTTTGGCGGAGAGAAGCTCTTGGCTAATTTCATCTTCTGACAAGCCTTCTCCGATCCAAATCTTTCTTAACAGATCACTGTAGAACACCTCTCCAAAGCGTGCCAGCAGATGATCAAGGAAGCGACTGCGACGTTCAGTCGAATTATCGAATTGCTGCAGTAGTCGTTCAAAGTCGGTACGGGGTGAGGCCGCACCATACTCTTCCTCATCTTTGATGGCATCCAAATCTGGATTCACCAACTGTCGTGGACGGCGAAGGATTGTCAATAGATCTGGTACATCAAGTGGTACCTGCCCGTAGTAAGACGGAGCATGCACATACTTTTCTTCAATAGAAAAGAGCTCTCTTAAGTGAGCCAGTTGCATCAGATAATTGGCCAAAAACTGCTCAAATATGACCAGGTAGGCCTTGAGCTGTTTGGCTTGCGCTCTGCGTTTATTGTCGGCATCACCAGGCAAACCATAAGGACCGATACCATATGCAGCTGGAAACAAACGCTGAAACGATTTATAGTCAGCGATATCCGTCAGTTTTTTGCTCACGACCTTTTGCGGCGCCTGCAAATCCAATTCTAAGGCGAACTTTTTCTGCCTGCGAACGATCAACACTTTGTACTGCTGCTGTACTTGTTGTAGATCAACCGGCACCCCTACGCCGCTGCGCAAAAGTTGGAAATGAGACCGTCCCTTACGGCCAGTTTTCATTTCCTCACTCAATACTGCATAGGTATTCGCCGGCAAGGCAATCTCGTCTTGCTGAGCAACGATACCATTGATTGACACTTCAGTGTATTCTACGCTACGCACCCCCTCCACTTTACTGATCACCTCTTGAAGTTGCGAAACATAGATAACCGAGAGAAGAGGTGAAAGGGCATCCGATGGAATAAAGCCGTACTTGGGCAATGGGCCATCAAATGCGTCATTTATCCCGATACCTTCCTGAAGGAGTTCCTCCAACGACTTCGTTTCAATATTAGGCGTGAGGAAAGCTTCTAAGGCGGCCAAGATACGAGCAATAACGGCTTCCCCTAAAGCATCTATCTCCAGATTGATTTTCGCTCTGAGGGTGATGGGAACATGCTGAAGAATCTGAATGTCATCAACATCCTCACATAAATTACGATGCGCCATTAGCACCTTTCTCACCTCATCCTTTACTGCCAAATGCGTGCTGGGGCCATAGTCCTCTCCCAGTTGCAATTGTACTGTATAGAGGCCATCGTAGTTGTTATGATCCGGTATCGGAATCAGCCAGGCATTGTTCACCCCGGCAACCTGATCAATGATCAGTTTGCGATAATCTCTTATCGTTTGCGGGTGTGCTGGCAGAATCTTATGTGGCGGAAATAAACTGTGCTCAGGCGGTTCTTCCTCGCCGGTCGTGGCATTGAGGATCTCTTCAATATCAAAGTCTGCCCGATAACCAAGATCGGTCAGTGCGAAGCATATATACTCCAAAATCGTCACCCCTGGATCATGTTGGTTATAATCCGTCCAGATGGCACCCGAGAACTGTTGTGCAAACTTCAGGGCGTATTCCCGAAGTTGGCGGTAGTCTAAAGCTACAGGCAGCTTCTCCGATCTTGATATGCTAATTGTTTCTTCCATTTCGCTTTCCTGCGCTACTATTCAGTTTCTTCTCCTTTTTGGCGTTCATAAAGCCGATCAAAGGCCTCTTCATCCCAAAGACTAGAAATATGATATTTGATCTTACTCAGTCCTAATTCGTCATCAATACCGTAATGCGTCCGAGTACGCATCTCCAAGGTGTAGTTGTCTACTTCTCCTCGCCAGCGCAGTACGATCTTGTTTTGGAACCAGCCGAAATGAGCCTTAAGCTGCTTGATCTTATTACGCGATCGGCCGTGCGTGCTAATTGCTATGGCGTGTGTCATTCCGTATTTGCCACGTCCTGGAGGCCCTTTAATAGCAGCTACAATCTCGAAAGCACATAAGCCTTTGAGCCCTGTAAGAATAGGGTGCCATTCGCCATCACCATCTACCATACCCACTCTGTGCGTACCTATTCTGCTTCGATAACCAATGGTGCCATTCACCTCCAACTCTGTCTGAGGATTGGTAGTCTGTACCCCTACCCTAGCCTGATCAGAAAGGAAAAGGCTGCTGCGACGTTCATCACCTATTACCCGATCAAAAGAAAGGCCTTCTACGGCTTCCTCCTGTCGCAAGGTCATTTGCCATTCTGGCTCTGGCCGCTCCAAGCTTTTGAAGAAGCTCATAAGCTTATCAGACTCCCCCTTGGGTGCCACATACAGGCCATCCTTTTCATTCTTACCCAGACCATCATCAATGATATTGACCATGGAATTGATCAAATGCTCAAAATGAACGGCCGTGGGGAAACGCCCTTTCTGAAAATAGCGAATAAGCGTTTCGCGAGTCTGTCTTTTTAGTTTTGCTGCCATAATAAACTCCCTTTATCAATCTGTAGTAGATCCACCTAATATCAGGAACCAGTCGGTATCCTCTTCCTCGTCAGGAGGCACAAACTCCTCTTCCGGCACTTCAGCCAATCCAGGGTCTACCTCTTTCCAGTCTTCATCTTCCATAAGGACTACAAAATCGGTTTGGACCCGCATTCGCTCAATCGCAGTCACCTCCGGTTCCTCATAAGCAGCCTGCTCCAGGAAGGTAATCTGGTGCTGATCTACCGGAATGAGGACACTCCAAGGTGTCGTCGTTTCGATCAAATCACGATCGTGCTCGGGGCGAGCAGTATCAAGTATCTCATAATTCCCAGTTTCATCCTCATAAATCTGAGCGATGGAGAATCGAGTTACAAATTCTACGTATGGTAATGCCTTAATAAAATTCAATAGGTCTGTTTTGCGAATACTACCTCCCATTTGCATAACAGAATCCCCATCCAACCATGGGCAGAGGTATTCTTTAATGTCCAAATGCAGTTGGCGAAGGTATTGTCCGCGAAGGCTGTACAACCCTTTCTTCAGCAATATCGAACAGGCAATTTTCAGTGTCTCATAGTTTGGATTCATCACCTTTACCTGTACAAACGGGCTAACCAATTTAGCTAGATAGTCCTGGATGTCAATCAAGAAGTTGTAACCCAACTTAGGCGCAATATTTACACCATCGATACGAGGTACTACTGCCAAGTAGACAGATCCCGCAGGCACCTGTCCATTGCTAGTATATTCTTCTGTAGGTCCTATGCATTTGGCTTGCTGAACGTTCGGGAAATGTTCAAGTATCAGATGCTCAAGATCCCAGCGGTCGATTCCGCGATTCTTATGTCGCAGGCGTTCACTCGTCCGTACATAAAAGGCCACCTGCGATTCCAGCGGATAGCGCCCCTGGAACGGTATGAGTTGTTTTACCTCCGCTATTTCTGGCTGTGGCTCAAGGAGTTGTTCCAGGGGTGGCAACTTCGTCTCTGGTTCGTAGTGCTTGGCATCCCCGTTGTCCATCCAATCGACCATTACCGCGTTTGGTACTACTTCGAAAGCCCGACCAATAATTTGCAGATCTCCTCGAGCTGCTACCCGAAGCCAATATTTGTCGCCAGACAGAATGCTATTGTCCTTGGTCATGAATTCCGGCAAAGCAATCGTAACAATACCTGCCGTTGTGAAGCCTTCCGTCCCATCAGAAATCAACTCCTCTTGCCCCATGGGTTGCCAACTATTGCTACGCAGGTAGCTCCATTGCACTTCTAATGGTGCCTTAGATGACTTGTTGGTACTCTCCTCCAAATTGAAGAACAAGTAGAGCAGTTGTGGGGGCTGCAGGCCGGTTAAGCCAATGTATAAATAGCCCTCATATTCAAAATGAGGGAATAAGTAGTTCTTACTCGCTTTACCCTCCTGATAAATGATCTCTTTACCGAAGGGATGTATATGAAAGACCTTCTCTCCGGTTGTAGGGTCATTCTCACGGAATTTGGTCTCATCCAGATTAATCTTGGACTCTGCCCTGTAATCGATGTAGACATCGGTCATCAAAGGCGTATATGGTTCATTTGGCAGGGCTCGCTGTTCCTTGTTTTTAGGATTGGAGTTGTGCACCAATGCCTCAGACAGAATCCGCGGAAAAATCTTGTGCCCGAACATTTCATTGGGTGCGCAGAGTTCGATTTTGAGATAGCCGGCACGGATATCATTTTGAAACTCCGGCAACACCGACATCTTATAATCCGGCTTAATCCTTAGCTTGCTTAGGTCAATGTCTTCGTACCGGGTCGTCTCCTCAGGCGCAGCATCTGGCTCAGATTCGCCAAAGAGTTTAAAAACCTGTTTCTCATCCTCCGAATGGGGATGAAAGCGGTAATTGGACAAAGCCGTCAATTTGAGTTCAAAGCTGTTATTGTCGAGTTCACCAGGATAACCATCGAAGTAAGTCTTCCATCCTTTTTCATAAAATGGCGGTGTACCCCAAGTAACAGCCAAACTGAGTTCCTTCAAGGGCTTACTGAAGATCTCAGCATTGCCAACCAACAAATAACTGCCTACCTGCGGTAGTGAGCCAAATGGATAGAATGGAGCTGATGGATCCAACTGCCCCAGATCGTTGTAAAGTCCAAGATTGCGAACCTCAAAGACCTGCGCCTCCACAATCATCGCTTCTAATTCCAGTTCGTTCAAGAAGGAATAAGGGAAGACAGGAGCTGTAGGATCTAGGATAACCTTAATCACAGGTAGATGCGTATCTAAACCTTCTTCCAAAACCACCGGAGACATACCTACCAAGGAGGGCATCTCGATGGTGAGTGGAAGGCGAATAACGATATCTCCTTTTTCGGATTCGTCGGGCTGAATGACGTACTCTTCGATCGGGAACCAGCCCTCTGGTCCAGAGCCATAAATCAGTAATGACTCACCAAATAAGCGGCCGAAGACCAATTCATAGTTCTCATCAATATCCAGTATTAACTCCCTCAAAACTAGTCGACTATCATCCGAAACTTGAAGATGAATATTGATCAGTCGTTGAGCTTGTTCTAAAACCAACACTGGCGAAGCAATAGCAAAGCCCAGCCGTGCAGCACCCATTTGGCGCTCCCGAGCAGCTTTCAGCAATTGGTCTTCACCAAAGATGGGCCAGCTTCCATCTTCCACTGTAAATGGTTCACCAAAGCCATCACGCGAATTCGCGATTGGGGCAGCGAAGATGTCCGAAATCAACCGATAAGAACTGCCGATACCAACCAGTGGATTCTTGCTAACATGCACCGTTTTCAACTCGGCCACTTGCACTGGCGTGAGTACAATATCAGAGGTCGTCTGATAATGGGATGCTACCCCCTCAGAATTGATATCTGCCAGCAAACGCGTACCCTGCGGCAAAATGTGCTGAAAGATATTTTCCGCCAGCGTAAATTGAATAATCGTCCAATCTGGTTTCGGCTTCTTCAGCTTCTGCTGAAGGGTAGAAAGGAAGTAATAATCCAAATGACGCCGAGTAAGCGTATTCAGGTGATCCTGAGCAAAGCCCAACAGTTTCAAAAAGGTCAATAGCAAACCGATATCTGGTGGGTGATCATCATACTCATTGAGCGACTGCTCCAGCAAATGAGGGGCTCGCTCTGTTAGGTACGTACTCGTAAGACTCAGGCGTTGAGAAAACTTACGAACATCCTCCAGCAAAAGCAGGAAGAGGTCGTTCGGCGAAGCCTCACTCGGAATGTATCGTACGTGGTCTGTCTCACCCTCCTTTTGGTCCAAGGACAGCCCCCAATCGGGTGAAAAAGACCGAAAAACTTCTACATCTACAGGAAAATCCAGCTCTCGTTCTGCTAACTGCGTTGTCCAATAATGTAGTAGCTGTAAGCCTTCCGCTAATTCACCTTTTATGGCCGTCTCCAAAATTGGATAGGTCAAAGTTCGCTGCCCTCCTTGACGTAATTGACTCACTTTTTTAAACCAACCATCAATGGTACTTGCCTTCCGGACTACCGTCGAAAACAGCTCTACCAAAAGATCTCGGCGGTCAGATTCTTCCCAGGAAAATTCAGGTACGCTTTCTTCTTCTGGATCCCCCTCCCTGGCATTGATGATCTGGTGAATTAAGCTCTTGATTTTCTTCTCTATCTCCGCCGTTGGAGTCGTCATCAAATTGGCTAGAAATACAACCTCATCTTTGTTGATGAAGCTCTGCCAATTGCCGATTGGCTGATCACTTTCATTAAAGTATTGGAGAAACGCAGCATACTGGCTGGCAAAAGCCAAATGATCACCCACCGTTCGTTCATCGATCTTGATGTACGACGGTAACAGTGCACGCAACAGTCGTTCCTGCTGGGCAGTGCCGGTAAAAACATTAGTATGGTCCTGCGTATTAGCCATTAATATTTAAAACTAGCTGGACAAATAATCATCAGCCGAAAGGTTAGTGCCTTCCTTGATGTAAAACGGATAAACCATATTGCTACGCGAATTGGTGAGCCTTACCGTGTAGTCAACCAAAATGTAGACTAAACCGGGCTGCTCATCACTAAAGCGTACTTGTACCTCGTCCACAATAACGCGAGGCTCATGCTCCAGAATAGCCTGGGACACCAAGCTCTTGATCTCATTCTCCAAGCTTGGCGATAATTGATCAAAAACCAGGCGATGCAGGTCACATCCGTAAGTGGGGCTCATAATGCGCTCCCCCGGTATTGTGTTGATCAATATGTGTAGACTTTGCACTATATCTTGTTCCTCCGACACCATTTCAATATGGCGATTAAAGGAGTTAAAGGTTGGAGGAAAACTCCAGCCCGTACCAAGAAAAGACTGTCTGATTTTCTTTGCCATAATTGATCGTTATTATCCGCCAATCATTACGGTGAACATTCCCAGAACAATTACCCCTCCATGAGCGGTATTATCCCCCATTCGTGCCGCAGGTCTACCACTAATCAAAACAGTAGCAGAGCCTTTTATGATAGCGTCTGGTGGTCCTACACAAGTGCAGGTATCCCCCATAACTGCAGCGGGTAGCCCGCCAATCAATACATTGGGTACGCCGGGCCCCAAAATGGGGCCGCCAACGTGTGGCACTATTCCCGTCACCATCGGGCAGGTATGCATATCTGTTATTCTAGCAGCTGGTGGCATAGGTTTTTAATTTATTTTGACCAGGCTTCCCTGAATTTGAAGAATTCCACCGGCCTTGACAGCAGTCATTCCACTAGCTGAAAACTCTGCTTGACCAGCTGCTGAAGCCTTTAATTGTCCTTGTGCTTTTATCTCGACTTTGGCGCCTTCCACCTTCACTCCAGCCGTTCCCTTTGCTTCGAGATTGGCCTGTGCTTCGATCTTCACATTGGCCTGTGCCTTAAGGATGATATCTTTTGCGCTCTTGAGCGTAATGCCCGAGCTATCCATCATGATCTCATTGTTGTTTTGATCCTTGAGTTGAATGGACTTGCCCTCATCCGAAATCACAATCTGGTTCTTACCGGGCGTTATGAAGGTCATGATCTTTTTCTCATCATTGAGTTCGATCTTCAACTCATTTTTGGTAACGATGGCCTTGATCTTGTTTTCCGCATCGGCGGGATAAGGAGGAGCATTCGTAGAGCTATACAAACTACCTAGCACTACCGCGAAACGCGGATCATTATGCATGAAGCCGACGATGACTTCATCATCAATTTCAGGGAAGAAAACTATGCCTTTGGTGTTGGTGGCATAGAGGCTGCTCAATCGCGCCCATACCAACTCACTTTCCTTAATACCCAGTGCTGGAATAGCTACCTGGATACGATGTTGATTCAGCGGATCCTCATGAATCTTCTTGACCTTACCTATAAACAACCCCTCCACTCCTGGAAGCACACCACCAGCTGGCGCCGCACTTACTGGCCATTCATCGTGGTGCCAATTCGGAGACAAGCCAAAGCCCACGGTAGTGACCCAACTGTTATCCATGACTTCATGCCGGATACGCGTAATCAAGACTTCACCATTGTAGCGGCTACTGAATCCGCTGAGCGTGGCAGTGGTATTGAGCTTAGGAATCGCAGTTGTGTCTCCGATGTAGCGGACGGTACCATTGATAGCGGTAAGTCTAGCCTTCACCAACTCGCCAGTAGCCGCTAGCTGGAGCTCTTGCTGTTCCAGAAATCCGCCCATAAAGCGTTCCACTGCTGGCTGGCCAACAGTTTCGGCTAGCTTAGAAGCGGCGCTACTAATATTAGAAGCCACTCCCGATGGCGGAGTACCGTCACCTTGGACAAGACTCTGCCCGGCAATATCCCATGCTTGAAAGGAAACAGTATCCTTTTGGAAACGGGAATCCAATTGGAAGTCAAACCCGAGAACGCCAGCCTCTTCGAAGTCTAATTTAAAGCTACCACTGGCATCATGCTTGGGTGCCTGAACGCAAACCTTGTCATCATCTACGTAAGCCAACATACCGATCGTCTCCGCTCTGTTGACAAGAAAATCGAAATCTACTGCCTGGTACTGGACCAGTAGTTTGTGTTCGTAGCTTGGAGTAGCATCAGCGACATTCGGCGTAAGGCCATGATCACTGATGATCTCTGTTAGTATTTGTTTGTCTGTTTTATCGCTAAAATATCGGCTCTTCCGACCTAGCGTCAACTTGATCGCCTGATGTGCACAGTACAAAACGATAATACCTGAGCCACCATCAGTAAAGCTCTCCAGGGCTAGATTAACGATAACTCCCTTAAATATTTCTTCTCGAGCACTACCGGCATGATAGCCCATTTTTATGACGATCGACTTGCCTGGCATGAAGGTATCCTTGGCCAGTAAAGCAAAGGTTTCATCACCAGTAGTCTTACGTTCCAGCATCAACTCTACAGTGGCCTTTGGCACCCGACTTATCGACTGATCGACCTTGATTGATACTACTGGATTCACATCAGGAGGTGCTTTCCCATCAATTAGGATCTCGTACGCTACCCGATCGACAACACTGGTTAGTGGCTTTGCCATACACTCATTTTTTTGATTAGGGCTTGCGGATTAGTCTCCCAAGGGCGGAAAGAAAATCCGCTGTCCAGGACGAATATCCATGAAGTTGGTTAAGCCATTTACTTTAGCGACCTGCAGATAATAGCTGGAATCATTGTAGATGCGATAGCACATCAGTGGCAAGTGATCTCCATCTCGCACAATTCTCACGTGTGTCAAATCAGGAGAACTCTTTCCTTTCTCTTTTACCCGGAGTTTGTTGTTGGGCTCGGGATCGAATGAAAGACTAGCTTTAGCTCGTAATGGATTCCCCTTCGCATCAAAGAGCGTGTAGGATATATCCATCTTGGTGCATTGCCCTCTCCAACTCAAGCCTCTACCCCAGTACACTTCCACCAAACGCGGGGAGTGTATATTTCCCTGGTACATGACCAGCAACTTCCTGAGGGCAGCAATTTCTTGAATGACGTCCTTACTATCCGGCACTGCTCCGGTGCAATCGAACCAAACATCAAAACTGAGCGTTTTGGTGTGATCCGTAACCCGACGTGGAATCTCATCGCCAGAGACCGAAACTCGCCTACTCTTTCGGCTCGGGCTACCGCGTTCCTTAGTGGTTGCATTGTAGTTTATCTGATAACTCTCCGGATTAATACTTACCGTCAACTCTGTTGCATTACTCCTCTTGTAAGGCTTAATCTTCATCTTATTCAAGGCCATCTCAGATCTGTTTTAGTAGGTAACTAAATGTTAGCAGCTAGCGGACGCGATGTTCCGCTATCGCTCTGCGAACAACCTCTTCGATTGCCTGAAGCACTTCGTCAGTAAGCTCCACCGCGGGGGCCTCTTGTTCTTCCTTTTCACTTGAACCGGTGGCACCCTTTTTGGCCTGTTCGTCCTTCATACGGGCCTGGATGACTAATTCTTTGATTTCAACTGGCATAGCTGATAATTTACGGGCCGTCAAAGGCCGCTTACTTCACAATGGAGAAGTACTGATAGCTAAAGGTGATGGTCTCCATCGCCAAATTGCTTTCCTGTGAGTTGAAGTTGCTAATCTCCCATTTCGACGGAATAGCATTAACGAAAGACCATGTCCGTATAGGTTCGCTTTTGTTCTGATGCCGGTTCATGAGGTACACATTGATATCCCGCCGCTCTATCCAGCGTTGATCTTCCCCCGGAGTGGTGGTTAGGGTGTCTTTGCACCAATTCCCAAACTCTGAGGGCCAAATGACCAAGCCTCGCTTTAGCACCAGGTTATCGTACTTGACCCGACCGGGCACACGATGCGAGAACCGGTTTTCACCGCCTTCCTTGATTTCTTCAAATTCAAGTTCGGCTGTGATACCAGATATCTCCTGGAACTCAGCATCAAATTGACTCTTGTTCCTTTTAGTTACCCCCAGTAGTTTCACTGCGAAGTAAAAACTGACTGGGGGTAATTTGCGTTTTGCCTTACTCATCGTGGGCTATTATGCCTTAGCGAAGGTGATACCTTCATGCGCTAACACGAGTGTTTCCAAGGCAACCTCACTAGACTCCGCATTGAGATCTGGCCCAGTAAGCTGCATAGGCCAAGCATTCTTGAGGTTCCAAGTGAACATCGGCTTGTGCTCTTCGTCGAGCAGCTGAATCACTACATCCTCGCGCTTGATGGTATTCATCTTCACGCCCTGGAAGTACTTCATCAGTGCTTCATCATCCTTAAACATTCCCTTCTTCAAGGTAATGTCCGTAGCCTTTTTCAAGCCTGGCATCTTCACTGTAGAGAATTCTATACTGCTACCGGCCCGATATTCGATTACGTCGTATTGAGTATCTAATCCAGTAACTTCTTGAAAGGCAACCTCGCCAACATCACCGATTTTAACCGAGAAATGAAATTTGGGTACCGGCCAGGGAGCTTCTTGTTTATCGCCTGCCATGTTTTCTATCTTTTATGAATGTGAGAAATAGGTTTTTAAGACTTCTGCATTTGCTGCTGGAAGGTAATTACGATGAATTCCGCTGGGCGAGTTACCGCTAGCTTCACCGTGATCCGCATGATACCATCAAGAATATCGACCGGCGTCATCGTAACCCCCAAACCAACATCTACACTAAAGGCATCCTCAGCGGTAGCACCAGCCAGTGCACCTTGTTGCCAAACATTGGTCAGGAAGTTGCTGATGGTCGCCTTGATGTTCACCCAGGTATTAGCTGTATTTGGATCAAACACATAAGGCTCAGCAGCGTACTTGATCGACTGCTCAATGAAGATCACCGTACGGCGAACACTGATATAGCGCCAATCCTGGCTATTGCCGTCCAAAGTACGAGCACCCCATACCAAAACCCCTTTGCCAGGGAAAGTACGGATGGCATTTACGGCCTTACCTGAAAGTGGTACGTTTAGATCCTCCTGCTCTTCGTTGGTCAGGTTAACGGCTGGCTTGATAACCGAACCTACACTTACGTTAGCAGGTGACTGCCATACACCGATACTACTATCTACCATTGAGTACACACCCGCCATACAACCACTAGGTGGAAGCAAATTGAGCTTTGCCCGCAACGTATTCATTACCTCGCGATACAATGGGCTAATAGCAAGTAGGGTCTGATGAAGTGTCTTGACATCCTTACGTGCCTGGATTGCTTCTTCAATTTCAGATTCTGCCTTAACAATTAGCAAGTCGGCATTCATCGCAGCGATTGCTGTCTTGGCGCCGTCGGCCGCATCCTTTGGGAAGTCCATTACCGCAACAGCTTCCTTGATTTCTGTCAAGGTGCTGTCTTTAGCAAAAGCATCTTTTGTCTTCACGATAGCTGCTCGCATTTCGGCTAGATTAGCCTCCTTAGCACCTACCATTTTCATGAACTCTGCCTGGATATCCTCAGCAGTTGGCTCTTGAATATTACCATCGCCGTCGGCCTTGCCTTTGAGCTTTTCGATGCTCTTAGCAGCGGCACCTAGATTAGCAGCCATTGCCTTAAACTGATTCCGGGTACCAATGAGGTCACCATCATCCATTTGGTCAACGATCTCTTGTAAGGCTTCTGAGGCAGTAGTCAATGCTTCAACCGCTCCTTCTTTTGCGTCCAGTGCTGGATCCGGCAAGGTAGCTTCTGGGTCGAAGGCCTCCAGGGCAGCAATAGCAGCCATGGTATTCGTAGGAATATTGGCTAGTAGCTTACCAAAATTGGTAGTAGACAAAGCCGAATCGATTTCAGCTGGAATATCCTCTGCATCAGCTGGCACATTATCCAGTGCTGCGGCGGCGTCTTCAATGTCCTTTTGTTCAAGATTCTTGATGTCCTTGGCTAGTTTACCCAAGCCCTCGAACACCTTGAACAACTCTGCGTGTAAGGCAGCTGTAGGAATATGATCAATTTCAGCATTGATCAAGTTAGCACGCCCTTGATCCAATACACCTTCCTTTACGCTCTGCGCATTGTCCTTCTTGAGCAAATTCATGAAGGCGGTACGGGTAGTGGTATCAACGTTCAAGAAGTCAACCTCCTCAGCCGATACAATGGTGGTATCTAACCAAGGGTAGTAAGCCGAGGCGAAGTCCAGGAAGTTATTACCTACCCCCATACGGAACTTCTCGATCACGTCTTCAGAATCGCGGCTGCGCTTCTTGTAACCACCGTGTACATCCAGGATAGCTACCCGACTGCGCATCGTCAAACCACAGTGCTGGATCATCAATTGCTGCAGGCTGTAGCAATCGGCTTCCTCAAGTAGTACTGCATCTGGAATAACCACCATAGTTGGTTCTGGCTCCTTCAAGAGCGTATTGATACCAATCAACACTTTCTCACCATCTACGATTTCTTCCCCGTGGAAGTCTCCTGCAGCAACGGCAGAATCGTAATCTCCAACGGAAACGATGTAGCAGTCGTTACCACCATTCGCGAAGAACAGACGCATGCTATTGAAGAGCATGAAGCGTCGTGCGTTAGGCTCAAGCTTGTAATTGAGCTTTTTCGTGGTGATGTCGTACGTGGTCTTTGGAGCACCACCGAAATACAGTAGGAACTCGCCGAAAGACGAAATACGAGTAGGGACGTTGGTCAGGTCCCGCTTGTTACGAATGGCCTTTTCTGTGTATCCAATAAACGCTGGTACCGCTGTAGCAACCGGTACCGCCGAATTGGGAAAGGCACTTTTCTCTTCGATGTAGACGCCAGGAGTGGCATAAACTTTAGCCATGGACTATGGATTTAGGAATTATTAATCATATGTGTATATACATATCTGAAAAAGCCGTCAGCACCCCATCGATGCGTTCGACCTTGATTTGATTTGGAACAGGGTGTGGCAACGAGATAGACAATGATGATTCCATCTCTTCCCCACCATTCTTCTTGAGAAGATCCAGTTGAATCACCGTTGTTTGGTTTTTCAAAAGCTTGATATCCTCGTCTAGTGTCAGTGTCACTTTGGAAACCTGCCCTTCTTGGTTGGTCTCACGATTTGACTCTGTGTATGCAATAGGTTCTTTATTGTTGCTTAATTGCAGTCCATCAAAATTCACATTGTTGTGATTGATGAGATTGTAGCGCCAGCGCGTGCCTCTGCTCTCAAAGGCTAGTTTTAAGCCTGGTATCTGATCAATTACCAAAGGTTCTCTAGCATTGATTTCCACCTTAGGAATGTGAAGCTGTACCAGCCCCCATAAGCCCTGGTTTCCGCCAGGAATCGCTGTACAGAATTGTGCTGTCTCGGCCACTGCCTCTCCCGAAGTATTGGTCAGGTCCAGGTGATAGACACCCCAGTCTTCCTCGACGAGACTAAGCACGTATGGAGGTACTCCTTCGACCTGGCGCCGCAGTGTTTCTGTTATTATCTGTTTTCCGGCGGCATCAGTTACAGACAACAATAATGGCCGATGCTCCGGCAGTTCAGGTACAAATTGAGGTGCAGACAATGCCACCTGCTGAGTTGCTGGATCAACCTGTACTGTACTGATCGAGGGGGCTCCCGCTTCTGCCATAGACCACTCGTGTAGAAAGGTGAATATCTTATTGGTATCTGGCTGTAACGGCAAATCCGTATAGACATGAAAGTCATTAGCCGCAACAGGAGAAGTAAAGGACATGGAAAAAGAGAGCAGAATTGACCCTAACTGAACTGTCTCTTCTAGTGGATCGCCGTTGGCATCTTTAGGGATGCCCACATAAAGCCAATACTCGCCTGATCTATTGTTAAGGCGCAGATCAAAGTGCTTCATTATAGCGGCCGTTAACGGGCTAGGCCGCAAGTCGAATGCAGCTTCCACACCATCCGCGTAGAACGAATGCTGGGTAGTTAGGCGAAATATGGGAATATAGGTTTTCTGTGACACGTCAATGGTTCCTCAAATAATGTCAATCCTTTTTTTCTTGCTCGCTCGCAAAGCCAGTAATCTGTGGTGTTTCTGCCAAAATCATGTCTTCTGTAATCGACAACAAACGCCATTTGTACAAAACAGATGGAAGGTGCTTAGTACCTACAGCTGTCCAGAAATTACTGAGCTCCTTGATATCAAAATTGAAAAGTTCTACCGTGATCTTTTCAACATTAGCATCTAGTTTACTTGTATTCTGAGGGGTAAAAACTTGTTTACCCTGAAAGAATCCAATTACGCTAGAGAGGCTTTTTAATGCCTCCGTATAGTTGGCTGGTTGATAGTAAGCGGAAAACAAAATGAACAGGCTAAGCTGTATGGGGGGATTCTTTAAATCTCCTTTTCCCAATGGCATGTTATAACTGGTTCGCTCCTGCTGTACACTTACCAAACTGCACAATACTTTGTTCTGGCCACGAAAAGCCACACTGCCATCCAAATTCACAAGTGCAGATAATTCCACAACGTTTTCTTGCACGCCCATTCGACGCATCAAAAATCCGTTCAAATCTGAAGTTATTGCACTCATTACCTGATCAATCATAGGGCAGCACTAGCTTACAGTCTCAATGGGCAATGCCATTAAGTCCAATCATGGAAAACATTAAAATTCATTTACGCACGAATCCAATTCGTGCTCAAAACAGGATGAATACCACTAATGAACATTAAAAAACATGCTCATAAAATTCGGCAATCAGCCTTTATAGGGGAGTAAGATTTAAAGCTTATGATCGGCTATCTATATCAATAAAAGTAGCATGTTCGGGCCGTCGGAAAAGGTAAACAATGACGTCTTTACCGCTTTCCTTTTAAGCTTTATTTCACAGGGACAAGTTATTTCTCTTCTTGTTCAGGGGGAGGAGTAACAAGCACTCGAATAGCGAGTACCGTTAGTCGAAATATATAAACAATAATAAAGCTAAAGAAATAAATAAGTAAGAAAAACTCCGTTACATATATTTTCTCCTTCGGAGAAAGGACTCCCTGACGGTCCAAAAAATCAAAGCACCCCAATATTAAAATTGACATCGGGACGGCGATTAAAAGGGCCGTTAAGAACCACAAAAACTCTCTGGCAATAATCTTCTTCATGCTCAAAGTTTAAGGCAGTTTAGAGCGATGACGCCGAAATCGATTGTAAACCAATATGGTGAGAATTCCTCCCAATAATAGCCCAATGGCAAATGGGAATAATCGTAGGAATTCTAAAGTTTCATCTTTCGCTACGTAGAGCAGGAAATAGTACAGGCCAAATAAAATGGCGACCGCACTCAGCACATAGACAATCCGCAAGGTCTTGTTCTCAAAAAAGAGATCTCGGACCCGCCAGTCAAAGATGGAGATAGCCAACCCCAGGATAAACGCACCAGCCAGGAACAGCCCCAGTAAGATGACGATATTGCGATAGGAGAACAGGTTGCTGGCCAGGTTAAAAAACCAGCCATTCACCTTCGCGTCCGTGAATCGAACGGCCATCGCCTGCCCACCACCCGTTTGCCGGGCTAGCAGTTGCCATAAATCCAGCGTGCCATTATCATAGCCCAAGGCCCAGATACCAATACCTGCCAGGTTCTGACCTTCCACCCACTCGTATTTCTTGGCTAGGGTCACGGTATCATCAAACCAGACCTTCTCGTAATTCGTCGAGTCTTTCTGGACAATGTAGTATGCGCTCCAGCTTTCCGGTTCATAGCGGCGCTGCTGGGTTCGACCGTACTTGGCCATTATGGCGCGGTAGGTCAGGTGTTTCTCAAAGTAGAACTCCTCACCACGGTCACGCAATTGATTGGAAGTACCACTCCAGACACCACCGTAGTACGGCAGGCCAAGAATCAACCGATCCCGTGGCAAACCTTGGTCGAGGTATTGATAAACACTCTTCTCAATGCTGTAAGGCCCGCTACTACGCAGTGGCGCAATGGGGCCATCGGTATAGCTGTTCCCTGTATGAAAATCATAGCCGGTAATCAGGAAGTAGTCCACCTTAGTAGCCAGGCGCTCGATGTCGTACAAATAGGGTGCCCGTGCCTTGCTTCTCCTTCTACTAATGGGCAAATTGACTTTGGGCAGTACCAGCGTCATTATCTTATCTTCCGCATGGAGTCGTTCTGAAAGTTTGATTAGGAAATTGGTCATTTCCAGTTGTAAGCCTTCCGGTACCAATTCAAAGTTCACATCAATACCATCGCCTCCCCTTTCTTCTAATAACAGTACTAGAGAGTCAATTAGATTTTCTTGTTGCCGATTGCGGTTGCGCAAGAAGATTCGGTTGCCACCCGGCGTATGATTCGCAATGGTTAAAAGCACCTTCGATCCACCTTCCTTAGCGGCGTCAATGAAGGGAGTATTGCGCCAGGCCTGGATAACCTCCGGATTGGTATAACCTCCTGTTTCTGGATCAACGTTGTAGGCAAACCAACTAACGTGTGAAAGCAGGTTGAAGTGATAGCTTTCATAAGCAGAACCCATCCAATAAGGATGCCAACCAAAGACCTTCATCGATGCTTGGATGGTATCTAGGTTGACAAAGCGGACGGCATCTTGCTCAATGATATTCTGGTATACATCCCAGTTCATATCGCCCTTGCCCGACAGGCTATCATAGAAAGACAAGTCTGATCCATTCAACAGTTGAAAAAGGCCACCAAACTGCTGTTCAATACCAGGCAACTCCCATTGATTAGCCAGTTGCCCTACTTCGGCGGCCTGGCCTCGTGCCCGGTCCATGACCTGATACAGTAGGCGATCTTCATCTGCTACAGCGGATTCATCATCGCTTACTAGGGGCAGATAATCGGGTTGCCCGGACAGGCGATCCTGGAGGTGTTGATTGTAGTCCCAGAGGATGAGCCCCGCCGGGAGGCACAAACCCACAAAAAGGACAGTAAGATAGACCCACTTCTTCATGGCAAGGGAATTTCTTGAACGCGAACATCTTTCAACTCCAGTCGCTCTGACCAACCTTGAAACAAGGTGTAGAAGCCAACGATTTTCACGTATAGTGGATAGCTGTTTACAGCACTATCATTAATAAAATTCAAGTAGAAATCATACGACGTCTGTTGGCTTACCTCATCAACAGTCTTCGTTTTGTAGAAGGCACAACTACAGCAATCTTCGCAACGCTCTTGCCTACTCCCCAGGCAGCTGGCATCACACTTACAAGAAGAAAGGCTGCTACAAGGGTACGCTAATAGCCTCCCATAAGTATCGGCTTGCCGATCCAATTGAAAGAGGGTGCCTACACCATCAATCAGTGGCCCTAAGTCATCCGACAAGCGTCCTCTCGACTTCAGCCGACGCTCCAAAATATCTTTGTTCCGAGCATTGGTGAACCCAAAAGACAAATCAGCGCTGAGCTCTCGGGGCAATAACTTAACCCGTTCAAAACCATAAGCCGTAATAGCTGCCGACACACCTGGTGCAGGCCAAAGCGCAGCTATTTCTTCTTCCAGCGTATTGAAGGCCGCTAAACTGGCATCACTGAGGCCAATCCAGTAGAAAAGCCCCTGTAGTTTAGCATCGGGCACAGCCTCTCTCGGTACCTGAACCGGGATCGTAGTGAAAGGCAGACGCTCGATATTCAGCACATTACTGATGGACGAAACCTCATCCATGATAGGCGCAAGAATTGTGTCCTGTATTGGCTTCACCACCCGCGTAAATAGAGAATCGGTAAGCTGATAAACCGTATCGTAAAGCGTAGGCGGTTGGCGCACCACCTGCAAGTCGACAAACTGCCGCTTCAAGCCCGGTGTACCTTTGAGGCGGTAGCACAGCCATTCCTCCTCGGTGATGACCACTGTATCTTGATAAGCCATCGTATTGTAAGTGACACGCCCCAATTCCTTGCGGGTAGTGAAGTTGTCACGAGCTTGAATCCGCTTGACGAGTCGTGGTTTCTTCCCGGCGGCATTGATACTGACAAATATGGTATCGCCGGGCTCAAAGCCCTGATAGTTGAAGCAAGCAGACTTCCACCACCGGATTCGTTGCTCTCCACGAGGTAGAAGAACTTCCGAATCCTGGGGCTGTGGCTTGATGACAAGTTTTCTCCGAGAACGGAGTACACTATTGGCATCCGTATGTACCAGCTCCCGGTAGCGGAGAAGAGAATCCCCCCTGTTGATTTGAAAAACACTAATCATTGAATCCTGGTAGTAAAACCCATCCGTATTAGGCTGGCCTACAGGATTGAGATAGCTGGTATCACGTACCCAAGCTGTCGTATCTGGTACAGGCGGAATGCGCACACTGCGCAGGTCACCGATTGTACGCTTAAGGCCAGGAGAAGCTTTCACGACCACTTCCATAGGCAACCAACCCTCTTCAATGGTCAGTTCGGCTGAAAAGAGGGAAGTTTCTTGCCCTGCTGCGAGGGTTTCACCTTGCTGGTTTAGTACAAAAACAGAACGCACCGGGCCACTATCCTGGGTACTGAAACTCAGGCGCAGTGTATCTCCTACTTGTAATGCAGTTAATGGAAAACGAGTAGCTGCAAGCCGCTTGAGCTTAAACTGCCCCGTCGGATCTATAGTGGTGGGTGTAGCGGTAGAATCCGTAGGCTGTACGGTGCTAAAACCGGGCACAGGATGAGCCGGTCGCCCCTCTACCAAAGTACAATAGAACAGCTGACAAATTAGAAGTAAGAATATGGGTAATACAGGTCTCATACGGTCGCACTCAAATCAATCGATTTCGGAGGATCGTTTTAATTTAATCGTTCCAATATTCAAGCAATACACACCTGAATATTAGATCAAACCTTGCGGCTTGCAATACTGGAAAAGGGGAAAAGACGTCAACCAAATGTAGTTTTTTTCTAGCAAAATCGCCGGTTCCTACCCAATTTAATTATCTTGTTCGAGCGATTTATGCAGGAAATCCCTTTGCTATATCGTGACCTACATACCTGACCCATATGTCTTCTAACACCGATATTCAGACTCCAACTCTGCTGGAGCGGACTCGCGATTCGCTCTATTTTGACCGGGGCGACCTGGCTCGAAAACTCCGCAATAAATTAATCAATGATCATTTCGTAGTACTGCTGGGTAACCAGGGAGCAGGCAAGTCTTCTTTGGTGGATATTGCCCTTCGCAATGCAGTAGAAAGTGGGGATGTAAGTGGCGACAATGGCAAGCATTGGAAGATGATCTGGACCAATCCCAATGCAAATCCTATACGGCATTTGGCATTGGATTTGGCCAAGCCCGGTGCCCTTAAACCCAAGGGTGCTGCGCAGATCAACGATTATGCGCACATAGAAACGCAGCTACGCGAAGGCAACCACGGCCTCATCAAGGTATACGAAGATGCATTGGAGGTGTCGGAAGAGCCCTTCAACCTCCTCATAGCCATCAATCAGGAGCAAGACCTCTATCGCTACCAGGATTTCATCCCGCAAGTAGCGGAGAGTGGCGACGACATCCGCTTCCTGGATCTTGTGATGACAACAGCCCGGGAGAAACTCCCCATTTATCTTGTCTTTATCACGGATACCGAAAACCTCGGACACTTTAGTCGCTATCGGGGTATGCCGGAGGCCATCAACAATTTCCGTTTCAATGTCCCTTTCCTATCAGCGGTAGAATACCAGGATCAACTTAAGGCCCTCGCAAGTACAGACGAAGAAAGAGAATACGTAAGCCGCCTGCTACAAGGACTGGCAAAGCTTGAACAAAACGAGGATCGGCAAACGCTGTACAAGCTCCGGCACTGCCTGAACTATACCCAACTGCTATTTAGCGAACTCTCAGAAGAAGAACAGAAGGCACCGGGAGCACTACTAAAAGCTTTCGACCAGATCAGTGCTGACGACCACTACATTGATGAGAATGGAGAGCTTAAGGCCCGTCCGCGTAGTGGCATGGAAGAAGCCCTCAATCACCACTTAGAGCGCCTCTTCAATAGCCTACCGGAAACAGAGGGCAAGGAAGGACGCCTACAGAACATTGCCGAGTTCCTATTCAAGGCGCTCACCTTTGAAGGCCCCGATGCCGTGCCTTTACCCCAACCACTGTTTGCGAAAGACCTACTGAAGCTATGTAATCGCCTACCGAAGGATAAGGTCAAGATGGCCGACCTGCAAGCCATTATTGACCACTTCAACAGCGTGCACGCTAATGAGGTGACCAAGCATGTATTCCTAGACGTATTGGGCAGCGAAGAAGAAAAACTGACCGAACACAGTATTGTAGACATCAACAACCCGGCCATCTTACACAGCTGGCAGCGGATGCAATACTGGGCAGAAGAAGAACTGCTCCATGCCAATATCTATAAGGCCATTATTCGCGACGCCAAGACCTACAGCACGCAGGTGGCAATGGATAAAGCCCGGGGAAAGACAAACACCAACGGAGAAGCAACTGCTGAAACTACTGCCGCCAAAAACTCTTCTTTTGAGCAGCTCTTCGAGCAATTTAAGCAACTACCCAATCAGTGGCTCAACAAAGGAGAGGAAGAGAAAGAAGCGCCCAAAACCGAAGACTTACTCTACACCGGCGCCTCCTTATCCGGTGCGGTAGCTTGGCGCGATACCGGCCAGCCTAACGAAACCTGGGCGGAGCGCTATCTGCCACCAGAACCTGCTGGTTTCTCATTAGAATTCCTGAAGGAAGTACGGACAAAGTTTTCTATACCGGCTACCAATCCAGTTACCCAGCTATGGGTAGCGCGTTGGTTTGTGGATACCAGTGAAAGGGCTACCCAATTAGCCTTGGAACGGGAACGCGCCGAACAGATTCGCAAAGAAAAGCGGACCCGACGGATTAACCGCATCATTACCGCCTTGGGTACACTTTCGGTGATTACCATGATTTTCGCCGTTCGGGCGTGTGATACAGCAAAGGCAGCCAAAGAGAACCTCGATCTGGTTGACTTTGTAGAAATGTTGCAGTACTACGACGTACTCAACACCGAAACCAACAATGACTTCCTCGACCTCTATGCCCTGCACCAAGAAGTGGTGGAAATTGATAGCATTCAGTCCTACGAAAAAGTACTGCAATACTTCCACCAGCGGGATAGCATCGGTAGAGATACCAACCAAAACCATATTGATCTACTGCCCTTCAGTAACCGTAAAGAAGAGCGAGATCGAAGCATCTATGCCCTTTCCCTTATCGGGGATCTCTTTTCCTATCTAAAAGAAGGAGAAGAACCCACCGGGCTGTACGCAAAACCAATCATAGGAGACATTCTGAACTTCTTAAAGAAGGATAAAGAAACTGGCTTTACGCCCGACCAAGCACCTTCCCTAGAGCAGCTCTGGCGATACAGCAAAGAGCACCTCTACGATGCCGAAAGACGAGAGGCCTATGGCTTGGGTATCCAGCAGCCTTATCTGTACTACGCGTTGGAGGCCCATATCGACATACTCGCCAATGGTAAGGAGCATCGTTTTGGCAATAAGGAACTGAACTGGCCGGTATCTACCATTGTACCTGCCCAAATTCGCGCGCTAGCAAGTAGCCCTGTTGACGCCGATAAAATGGCTTTTGGTGATGCCAATGGACAGGTGGTTGTATTACTAGAAAACCCCAACAAGGACGATCCTCCGGAAGGCTACGTCATGCCGAAACCTGTCCCAACACTAGTGAATACGATGACTTTCTATCAGGAACCTGATGGAGAAGAGGTCATCTTTGTAGGCACTGCGGCCGGGCGCATCTACAGCTATGGTGGTCTTGAATATCCGCGCGGAGAACATCCTCAAAAGCTCCTGACCGAGATGTCCAATTCTGTCTACCATCTGGAGCATTTCCGTATCGACGGTGTACCACTCTTGTACATTGGCTATGCTACGGGCATTGCCGTCATGGACTTGCGGACTAAGCGGCTCCTGTTAAAGCAAGAGATCGTGGAAACCTATGATTTCCCACGGACCAATGATTTTGCGGTAGACCCCATTACACAAACCCTCTTGGTGGGGGGTAAAGACGGCGCCCTAGTGTTCCGCCTTGAGCGCACCAGAAGAGGCTTCCGACTCAATCGCCCGCATAAGATTGTGACACCAGACATAGTGGTTACCAGCATTGGCCTCAAGCGCTACCCTGCGGATAACGAAGCTTATCTGGCCATGGGTACAGAGACTGGAGAATTGCTATTGAGTAAAGACTTCCCCTCCTGGTTAGGCTTGTTGGATAAAGACGAAAATGCCTTTGGTTTAGGCTTTAGAACATACACAGGGCATCGTACCTCGGTACTGGCCTTAGACTTTGCGCCGGATCGTCCACAATTGGCAACCGTAGGTGCCGGGCTTCGTTTCTGGGACCTCGCTGATGTGGATTCACGCTGGCGCCATATCGATATCCAGCAGGGTACGGTAGGTTTCCAAAAGATTGCTTACCTCAATGCCAATGAGCTGGTGGGAGCCGATCTATTGAATATCAAAGTATGGCGTACGGGTGTACTACCACAATGGGAATACCTGGACCGCCTTACCTCTTATCACGAACAAGGAAATGCCCCGCAGTAGCAAAATAAACGAACAGGTGCTGGATGCACTACAGGATGCGCAAACCTCCATACAAGTATGGGGGCAGACGCCCCTGGAGATAAGCCTCACGCGCCTGGTACTGCGGCAGGCCAAGGCAGGCTGTCGGGTGGACTTTCTCATCAGCAGGCCCCATTGGGCCCACCTGGAAATTGCCGATCGCTACCTAGAGCGCCTGGAAGAAGCGGGCGGGCACATCTACTTCTACGATGGCCAAAGCGAAGGCCGAAGCTTTATGCTCATCGATGATGACACCCTGCTCTGTGAACGCTACATGCCCTTCCTGGACCGCTACGAAATGGGCGTACTGACGGATGAGTGGGTACTAAAATACCAGGATCGTTTTGATGAATACCTCAGCCAGGCGAAACGCTTTGAATCCAGCACCGCTGGTGCTTACCAGACCGATTCGCCCCAGCAAGCGGGTGAAGAACCTGTAAAAATCCAGTTCACCGCCCGCCCCGAGCAAGTTGACATTGCCGAGCCTTTTGAGCTCAGCTGGACGGTGGAAGGCGCTACCAATGTAATCATCAGCCAGGGTATTGGCGCGGTGGGCCGAAACGGCCGCAAAATCCTACGTGCCGAAAAGGACGTGACCTTCCTACTGACGGCTCAAAGCCGTAACGGACAGTTCACTGCCTCGGCAGCAGTAGCCGTTAATCCAGCGGCTAAAATCACCTACCGGCTCACTACTTTCGAGCCTGGCAGTGGGCAAGAGATATTGGTGTCGCCATTGGCTAGTCTACCGAATTACTACAGCGTTGTCAAAGGCCAACTGTTGCGCGTTTACTGGCGGGTATTCAATGCCGACAGTGTGCAGCACTCTGAGTTGGGCGAGGTTTCCGCCGAAGGCATGCACGACTTCATGGTGACGGAGCTAAGCACCTTTAGCATCATCGCCCGGCAGGGCGATACGACCATCCAACAGGCGATTGTACTCAACGTGTTGGACCTGGTACAAGTAGATGCTTTCTTAGCCCAGGTGCAGCAACAGCAACCCGAGCTACCAACAGACGGGCCTACCGCCCCTGCAATAAATGCACTAGCCGCAGATGCCCTCCTACCCCCTCCCCCGCCATTGGAGAAACCGAGCCCCCCGGATAGTCTCTGGCAAAAATTGGGTAACTTCTTTGTGAGCAAAAACGATGGCGATGAGCAATAGTACGCCCCAAGTATCTGGCCTGACCCGCTTCCTGTGGTTCTGCGCAGGCATGAACAAGCAAGTTCTGCTGAGCTGCCCCGAATCGGAGCACATTAAAGCCGTAGGTATTGGCGCTACCGTGCTCTTTACCGGAATGCTGGCAGCCCTATCGGGTGGTTACGCCCTGTACACCGCCTTTGGTTCCGCAGCGGCAGCCATCCCCTTTGGCCTTTTCTGGGGCCTGGTGATCTTCAACCTGGATCGCTTCATGGTGTCTACCATCAAAAAAGACCAGTCTTTTGGCAAGCAGCTGGTACAGGCTGTACCCCGCTTAGCACTGGCCGTACTGCTAGCCCTGGTCATATCCAAGCCCTTGGAGATTCGCATTTTCGAATCTGAAATAGCCGCCGTACTACAAGACCAAAAAGTAGCCAAGCTGGCCGCCGTAGAGCAGCAATACGAAACCAGGCTGCAAGACCAGGAAGCCGCCATCAGCCGCCTGGAAGCCGCCACCGAAGCCAAACTCCAACTTCGTGAAAGCAACTACCAGGACTACAAATGCGAGTGCGATGGCACCTGCGGCACCGGCAAACGTGGCCGCGGCAGCGAGTGCGAGCGCAAAGAAGCCAAGTACCTGCAAGCCCAGCGCGAATACGAAGCCGCCAAAGCCAGCAACGACGAACAAATAGCCCTCATCCGCACAGAAATAGCCGAGCTCAAAGCCACCCGCACCGAAACGGTAGCAGACACTGAATCCGTCTTCTCCTACGGCCTGGTAGCCAAATTGGCCGCCAGCGAGCAGCTACCCCCCGGCCCCCGCATGCTGATACCGCTTCTGATCTTCCTCATAGAGATATCGCCCATCCTGGCCAAGCTCCTCTCCCCCATCGGCCCCTACGAACTGGGCCTCCGCCGCGCCGAAGAAGCCTATGCCCTGAGCCAAAAAGGCCAGCTGGATGACCAACGCCGAGCAGCTAATAAACAGCAGCAACTTCAGGAGAGCATTGATCAGGCAGAAATAGAAGAAGCCGTAGCCCAAAAACGCAAGGCTATCAAGGCCCTCTCCAATGCACAGTTGGAGCTGATGCAGGATCAGATCAATGAGTGGGTGGAGAAGGAAAAGCGGAAGAAGAAATAGCCCCATCCCCGGCCCTTCCCCCTGGGGAAGGGGGAGTTTTTGCAAAGCAAGCTTTGCAGAAATAATACTTCCGACATTAAAGTTATCCCAATCAATACACATGTAGTAAACTATCAAATACAGGCGGGAAGGTGGCCCCGGTACTGTTTACCTACGGTGATTGTCACTGCGTTCCTCTGAGTTGAGCGAAGCGAGTCTACCTGCGGTGATCGTCGCAAGCTCCTCGGAGTTAGCGGGGCGAGCATTTTTTGGTTCGTTTTTGTTGCGATTGAGACCACGGAGTAGCAGCGAAGCTAAAAATGAACAACCCCGGAAGTAAGAGATAACAAAAGGCTTTGAAAAACAGTTGTTTTAGCACCTATCGTATTAAAATGTAATTACAAAACAAGACAATGATACAGCCTCGACTTCCTGCCTGCTCGGCAGTGGCCTCACTGGCAGGCAGGTTGGTTCTTTTCATCATGGAAAAGAACAAGAACTTGATAAAATTAAAATTAAACCCATTGAAACTCAAAACAAATCCCTAAATTTAAAAACCCAACCCATCCAACACCCTACGTGCCACACCAGCAATCCATAGCTCGCCAACAAGAAAAAGTGGTTCCACCACAGCCGCAGCAGGCTGCTACGCCCGTAGCCCAAACCCGCCTGGCAGAACCAACCTTAGGCGAGCCAATTCAGCGCGTAGAAACACCCAACCGTACTGGCCTTCCTGATAACCTCAAATCCGGTATAGAAAACCTTTCCGGCTACAGCATGGAAGATGTGCGGGTGCACTATAATTCGGCGAAGCCGGCGCAGCTGCAGGCACACGCCTACGCGCAGGGTACGGATATCCACGTAGCGCCCGGGCAAGAGCGACACCTGCCGCATGAAGCCTGGCACGTGGTACAACAGAAACAGGGGCGAGTACAAGCCACTCGACAACTGCGGAGCAAGGTAGCGATCAATGATGATCCCGGGCTGGAGAAAGAAGCCGATGTAATGGGGAGGCGAGCACTGCGGAGTAGCCCTGGCCGACTGCCAAGCCCCGTACAGCAAAAGAACATTGGTGAAGCAGTTACTCAACGGAAGGTCAACAATTTGAAGCGCCTTCCGGCCGGTGAGCCTTTTGATCAGATCGGTTGGACGCCAATCGAGACCGGAATAACCAAATACAATGCCGTACCCGAAGATGATGCTCACTATGCTTCCCAAAGCCGCCACCTCAATGCCCTAAAGGCCAGAGCAGAGCAAGAACAGCAGGCTGCCGCAGCAACCCTTCAGATTGAAATCCAAGCGGTCGACCAGCAAAGAGGCAACCGCTACCAAACACTGGACGGCGCTAACCAAGCTGTAGACAACGAGGATAGAGAGATTGCCCGCCTCGAGCAACAGAAGCAGCAGAGCCTACAAACGGATCAAGAATTAGAAGAAGGCTACGAAGCATTTCTGGAACGCCCCATCACCGAGGCAAGGGCCCACCGGGAAGGGTTGGTCAGTAATCAAACAGCGGCCCAAAGCCAGTTTGATCTGAGCAAACAACAATTAGCAGCTAAAAAGCGAGCATACAAGCGTGTACTTTCCTACAAGCTCTTCAATATTGATCAGAACATCTCGGATGAAATTACCGCCGTTCATAATCAAATGACTGGTGGGCAAACCGCCATAGACGCTGCTTTTACCGGCTTACAGAACATTAGTGAAGTAGGGGTAAGACTTCCTAAACCAGCCAGTCTTCGCTTGTCGGCACGCGTTAGTAGCAAGGCCAATGAGGTGACCGCCGAGACCAGCAGCAAGTTTAAGAAGATCAAGTTGCTTGATGAGCTTGAGTCGTTGCTTGGAGAATGGCGCAAGATGTACATCGACCCTGCCACCGACCAAGTCAAAGCATCCATCAATGGACCTACAGCTGATGCCGCGAGGGTGGCCTTCGAAAACATCAAGTCGATAGAACAACAAATGTTCTACACCCGGAAGGCAATTTTCAAGGAGCTCTTTAAGAATCCACTACAGATACAGGGCCCTCCGGGTAATAGTGAAGCCACAACCAGCAATCGCGCCTCTGGTTTTCAGATGGCAGATGCCTCCTTATCATTGGTTAAAGGTGAAGCTTCCAGTGTGAAGTCCGGAATGAAGCTAGACGGTGCCGATGCGGAAGTTTTCGGGGTGAAAGAAAAAGGTAAATCTGTTCTGGGTGGTGGTCTCCTACCAAAGACCGAAGTAGGAGTAGATACCTCTGCCATAACGAGCGCTGGAGCAGACTTCATTGCCCGTCTGATCAAGTTCAAGGATATTAAGGACGATTGGAAGAAGGCGAAAGGCAAAATGGAAACAGCCTCCTTCTTTGCGGATAAAATTGACGCCATTGTTAATGTGGCAAATGACGGAACAACCATTACTGAGAATGCCATAAATATGGCTGAAGAAGGCCGAAGCAAGGTTTCTGGTTTCTCCAAGAAAGATGCCTTCGGTAAGATCAGTGAAATGACGGGGGATATTACCTCCGGTATTATGGCTTTGAAGGAAGGCTTCCTCACCGTCAAATATATCTGGGAGGCTGGTCGACGAGCTGGCACCGATGGACAGCAGTCTTTCACCTTTGGTGTAAAGGGGGCTATATCCTTTGCCAAAGCAGCGGAGGGTACGATGAAATTGGCTGCTGGCGTATTGAAGTCCTTCTATAATATTGCTCCGGAACCCCTACTGCGTGCCATTCCAATTCTTGGCATTGCCATAGAGTTAGCCAATGGTCTCTTGTCCTTGTACACTGCCGTTAAGGCGCATCAAGCGAAACAAGAAGTAGCCAGCCAACTTGATCCTTACAAAGCAGGTGAAGAGATAACATCAGCGAGCCTCGCCTCCAAGCTATCCATCAACGCCGCCGCCGTCGGAAGATTGGTCAGCACCGAGAAACGAGGCGTCATGGGCGGCCGCGAAGATTATCTGAGATTTAATGCCTACACCATGGCAAAAATTGATGATCACGTGACTGGCCAGAACAAGGATAACCCATTAACGATCAATGTTGATTCTACCCCGGCAAACAACGTTATACTCAGCAAGGAGGATGTTGCCACCATACGGGAGTATGAGTACCTAAGCAAGATGGTAGAGATCAACCAAAAACGGCGAACTTCTGGCATCCAGTCGGTAATCAAGAGCGCGGTAGGTTTAGTAGGGCAGATCACTACGGCGGCCGGTGTTACGGCTCTGATTGGTACTGGTATTAGTGCTGCCGTAACCGCCACCAGCTTCACGCAGGCGGTAGCCAAGAGTGGCCAAAAGATCGTTAGAAATAATCGGCGTAGTGAACTGGATACAACGATGGGGGCAAATGCCGCCGCCGGCATAGCTTCCTTTGCCAATCAAAAGGCCTACACGGATGCCCGGGGCGAACATACAGATCGTTCGGCCAAGCAAAAGGAAACCGAATACCGCCGGCACGCTTTCTACATTATGGATCGCATATCGGCCCTCCCAAACCCGCCAGCCATAAATGCACAACCTGGAATACTAGACGCCGCTCAGAAGCAAGAAGCAGGTATGACCAAGATGCTAAAAGCCACAGGTGTGGATATGTTTCTGTTCCTGAATGCGGCCAATTTCACAGAACGTTTTAAATTACTGGTCAAAGCACAACAATCGGGTAGATAAATGTCAGACAATACAGAATTACAACGGCAGCAGGTAGATCTAACATTCCTCAAGGAAACTTTAGACAAGGTGGGCATCTATGGCCACCTAACGCCTGTGTCTGACGAATCACCGCTACCTTTCCTGAGTGTACAATTGGGTCTTAATGACCAAGGTGATCAGGCCTACATTCAGATGATGTATATCCCATCTGCTGAAATAATGGACGAGACTAACCTCCTACAATTCTTTGCCGTCATCCCGGAAGCCGGCGAAGGCGTGACGGAGCAGCCCATTCCGGACAGTCTGTTTGCTGCCCTGAACCGACGTACCCCTTTCGGATACTTTGGAACGGATGATCACGGGCAGGCCTTTTGTCGCTACGTTTATGCCCTAGCCCGCTATACACCACCTAATGAGCAAGTTTTCATGGAGGTAATCGACATGTTTACCGGCGTGCTTACGGCCTTTGGCAGTAAAATATTGGCTTATCGCCGCGGCCAACTAACGGAGGCTGAGTTGCTCCAGCAGATATAGTCTGGCAACAGATAAAAACAAGATTCTTCATGCCACACCAGCAGCATACACACCAGGCAGAAACTACTGTCATGTCGCCTACAGCGCGGCAGGTGGCTACTCCTGTGGCAGAAACGCGCCTTGCTGATCCCACACCAGCACCTCCTATCCAACGAGCAGAGCAGCCTAACCGCACCGGTCTACCGGACAACCTCAAATCCGGCATCGAAAGCCTTTCTGGTTATAGCATGGATGATGTACGGGTGCATTATAATTCCAGCAGTCCCGCACAATTGAATGCGCATGCCTACGCGCAGGGTACAGATATTCATGTAGCCCCCGGGCAAGAACGACACCTCCCGCACGAAGCCTGGCATGTCGTACAGCAAAAACAAGGGCGGGTAAAAGCAACGCGGCAGCTACGCAGCAAGGTGGCGATTAATGATGATCCGGGGCTGGAGAAAGAGGCGGATGTGATGGGAGCGCGGGCTTTGCAGAGGCAGCCGACTCTTGGCACTTTTCAACAGCAGTCGACTGATAGGAGGGTGACTCAACGTCGAACGCAGATGGATGAAACAGGGCACCTAACCTATACAAGTGGTGGCAAGGAACGTGATCAAGCTGTGGGAGAAAGAATTGCGACACTAAAAGCGCAAGCTTTAAACTTTATTGCTCGTAGGATTAAATACAGAGCCGCTCATGCTACAGAAGCACCACCAGTTCTAGATTGGGACTTAGAAATAGCCAAAACGCCTCATGTTGCTGTGATCCAATCAGGTACAACTTTCCATTTAGCTATTAATAGTATCTCAGGTACAGTTGAAAATGCCAATAATGTTCGTGATCAACTGAAAATATATGGTGATGAAGCACTGAATGAGCTAAAAGTTCAGCTTACCTCACATCTACCTGCTTCAAGTGCTGAAAAGAGCACACACACTGCAGAAAATCGTCTGGCACATTGGGTAGATAAACGGAAAGAGACTACTGCATATGCCCCTAGTCTAAAAGCCACCAAGAAAGGCGGCGTAGAACATGGGGAAATGCAAATTCTCCACGCCCTTGATCAAGGAGAAGCTAATAAACAGGGAACAGTTCGAGTATTGTGGGTAGGAGGAACTAAGACTCCATGCTATGATTGCGACCATTCTATGTCTCCAATTCACGCTAAAAACGAAGCAAATGAAGGAGGACAAGGGGAGCCAAAACATCATGACCTTAGCGTATTAAAAATTAATGATGAACGCCGTCGTCCTTATGCTCCCTTTACTGGATCTGATGGCTTAAGCAGAGGGACAAATCCAGTTCCAGTCCTAGATAGAGGTGCCGCTTTTGGTAACTGGAAAGCAGTTAACGCGTCAGAAGAGGAAAGAAGGAGAACGAAGGGTTTAACACATCAACCAGCACCTCACGCAACAGGTCGTGTTAAGGGACAAGATCAAGACACTGCTGACTTAGCAGCCTTAAAAGGTGTGAAGCTTCCTGCTCATTAATACTCACTTGCTCAATACGATTGTGGAAAAAGTCTAGTTTGCTACACATGGCTAAGTTCTCTCCATCAACTTAGCAAATTCATCATGTATCAACTTGTCACAAGTTCTGACCTCCGACAACCCTACAGAACAAAAAGCCATCCAGCTCCTCACCAAACACCTACCTTACAGGATAATTTCGCCACCTTGCAAAACAATGAATCTGGCACTGCTGGATCTGATCAATTTTCATTCACACACTTACCATGAGAACCACTTCACAATTTTTCCTCCTTTCCCTGTTTTGTCTACTCTTAATACAGTCTTGTGCTACTCCTGCCATCACGATCGGCAATCCCACACAGGCTGCCACACCGGAGCAGGTAGCGGAGCTCACGAACAGCCTCGCCTCAAATAACACCATTGATCTTCGTCCGAACTTAATCTACTACCTGGATGAAACCCTCGTTATCCAGGGCCTGAACAGCTACACCTTGAACGGTAATGGCAGTACCATCATTCAGCGCAACCCTAATGCGGATGTCATCCGTGTAGAGGGAGGTAGCAATGTAGTACTCAAAAACTTCAAAGCCACCCATACTGAACCTAGCGGCCCAATCGGCTGTACGGGTAGTGTGATCCAAGTTTACAACAGCAGCAATGCCACCATCGACAACTGCCACCTGAACGGTAGTGGTATCATTGGCGTAGTAGCTTACGATGCTACCAACCTGAACGTGACCAACTCTTTTATCTACAACAATAGCCAATACGGCATCCTGTACCAGGGGAGCACCTCCATCAGCATCACCAACAATCGTTTCGACGACAATGGAGACACCGGTAGTGCGCACGTAGCTAAAGCCCTAAACGCCTTCCTCAGCGAAGTAGACATGATGTCTGGCGACGAGAACAAGGCGGACGCGACGATGTCGGGGAATAAGTATGAGTAGAGACTCGCTTCGCTCGTGGGTTAGGTTCACTGCGTTCACGGGTGAACTCGCTAGCACTCGTGGTTGATGCTTGCAAGCTCGCGGGGGGGCTCGCAGGCTCGCGGTTAGAGCTCGCCTTGCGAGCGGTTTATTTCTGTTGTAATTTGGATAAATAGTTTAGCCTACACAATCCTCTAGTAAGTAGCTTCTTCACTACAGCTGGTAGTAACTGCTATGACATAGAGGAAAGAAGTTTTCCTAAAGCGCATGTGCACTAAACTCCCTTCACGAGCGAAGCGAGTTCAACCGCAAACATAGTGAGCACCAATCACGAGCAAAGCGACTCCTCCACGTGAACGAAGTGAGCCTCCCCTGCGAGTGCAGCGAGCACCACCGTGAACGCCAGTGAACTTCCCCCGCGAGTGAAACGAGCACCCCCGCGAACGTCAGTGAGCCCCAACCGTGAACGTAGTGAACCTACTAAAATCACTCCTGCTCCTCAAAATCGTACCCTAGACCATCTTGCATGATAATCCTTGTCAAACTATCGTGCTTGGTGATGGGGTTATCAGAGTTTTTCTTTTTGGTTAGGCGTTCTTGCTCGCTGAGGTAGTGCTTAAACTTGATGCGACGGCAGATGCTTTCGTTGCGGTCATTCTCCTTGTCTCGTAGGAGGCGGAAGCAGTGGAAATGATGATCCACATAGAAGGTCTGGTACTTGGAGGCCTGGCCTTTATCGTCTCGTAAATCAGCGATGAAATCCCAGACGTAATCCAGGCGCCCCATGGCTTCCCATACGACTTGGAGACGTGGTGGAAGGTTCAGCTTTTCCATACGCTTATCCGCCTTATGGAGGAAGAGGAGGCGTGGGTCATCAGCATCCGGTATATTTCCCTCACTGACAATATCCGTAAAGACATCCCGTCGCCGATCCGCTACCGTATCCTGGTAGTTTTGCAGCATGGCAATATCCAGGTAATGGTGTGAGAATTCCTCAATCAAGACACTGAGATAGGCCGACATATACGTCAAACTCACCTGCAGTTCTATCAGATGTTTGATGGGGCTTTCGCCCTGAATGGCTGACAAACGGTTCTTTATATCCTGAATCGTAATATTAGCGGGCATGATGTGCTCGCGAATCTGCTCACCGTACGTACGTCCAGAGCGGTGCGATTTGATGAGCACACGCGCCAACTCCACATTGTCGTGTGCTTCCTGAAGGCGTTGGCGCAAGTCTGAACGGAAAGCCTTCCGACGTTCACTGCTCTCCTGCATGCTCTCCAATCGGTCTTTGACCTTCTGCGCGTCCTCCTTCTGTTGCTCAAAAATAAAATTGACGATTCCGCCCAGGCCACCACCAATCAAGACGGTACTCAAAATCGTATCAGCGGTAGTACGTAGAAAGCTGGCTACCTCAAACCAGTAGCCTTCTTTTGGGTGTCCCGCAAAATTGTAATAGATATAGAAGGAAGCGACCAGGCAGATGGCAAATACTGCTGCCACCGTCCACAAGATGTACTGATACTCCTTGACTAGGCGCATGAGTTTGGTGAGGCTGCTCTCGGCCATGATGAATATGGTGTTTCGGTTTTGGTAGTGTTAAAATACGGAAAAGTAATCACAGGGTGCTTTTCCACTTAGGGCATGGGTTGATTAAAAATTTTTAAAGCCGTTTTAAACCTTTGGCGAAAAAGGCCATCTTACTTACTGACAAGCAAAAAAGACTTGCTAGCAATGGCTTAGCATTCTTTTCATCCCCTATTTGATGAATGAAAAACTCCACCAAAAGAACCTTATTATGAGAAAATTCCTGTTTATCTGCTTCCTAATGAGCTTCACAGCTGCGGCAGTAGCACAAGCACCAGAATCAACCGCCAGTGACGAAACCCTAGGCGATCACTTTAGCTTAGAAGGTGCACTGGAAATGTTCAAGACCTCCGAATCTCTAGAGGAATTTGAGGCAAAAATTAACGACGAGAACAATAGCGTCAACAACCTCGATTTGAATGAGGATGGTGATGTGGATTACATCCGCGTCATTGACAATATCGGTGAGGATGGCGTAGGGCATGCCATCGTTCTACAAGTCCCCATAAGCGAAGACGAATCGCAGGATATAGCAGTAATTGCTGTTGAAAAAGTTGGCGAAGAAGATGCAGTACTCCAGATCATCGGCGATGAACTTCTCTACGGTGAAGACCACATTGTAGAACCTTTCGAAGGCGAAGGTGAGATGGAAGGTAAAGGGCCAACGGCCACTGTGGATTTCCGTATCGTGCGCGTAAATGTCTGGAGTTGGGGCCTCGTACGCTTCATCTACGGACCTACCTATGTACGCTACGTCTCACCATGGCGTTGGAGGGTGTATCCTCGCGCAT
>ENA-UENW01000137-UENW01000137.1-marine-metagenome-genome-assembly--contig:-NODE-137-length-41749-cov-3.958098_pt1 | contig 41749 bp, 46 predicted proteins | sample MGYA00237876_ERZ529329 | MGnify/ENA primary metagenome ERZ529329 (study PRJEB26372, sample SAMN05368346) | marine metagenome | biome: cultured habitat; feature: ocean water; material: water; isolation... | reverse complement strand
GTTGCCGTAGATCAGGGAGCCAGCGACGGGCTCGCGGATGCCATCGATATCAACCGGGGGAGCGGCGATAAAGGCAATGGTGAAGCAGATGGTGGCCGCCAGGAGGCAGGGAATCATCAGCACGCCGAACCAACCCACATAGATGCGGTTGTTGGTGTCGGTCACCCACTGACAAAAGGCTTCCCAATTGCTCTGGCGTCCGCTGCGAATTGCGGTGGACATGGAAGAAAAGAAGACGGATGAACCTCTCCCTCAAAAAAGGGACAGGTGGATTAAGTGTATGGACGGAACGTTCCGTTACATGACAACTCAACAATCAGAATCAGCTCTCAAAAAAACTTCATTAAGCGCTTTATGAAGCGTTCATGAAGTTGCATGAAGCAGCCACTCGCGGGATTGCTGAACGAAGCCATTCCAGTTCACCCGTTCCTCCTCTGCAGCCCGGGCCACCAACAACGGTGCCTGCTGCTTCAACGCCACAAGATCAAGCTCGTCAACGCCGGCATTGATCGCCAGCCAATCCGCCATAGAGCGTCCCACCACACGGGTGAGGTAAGCCGCACTGAGGGCCTGCATCGAACCGGCGATCAGCCAGCTCCCCCCATCCAGCTTGGCCAGCCCCAGCAAGGTCTGTCCGGTCCACTCCACCACGCCCTGGGCGAGGGCCACCCGAGCCAGCTGCGCCGCAGCTTCCCTCAGCACATCCGGTTGCAGCGATGTTCCCCAGATCTCTCCCATCTCCTTGATCATCAAACCGTTCGCCACCGCCACGGCCAGAAGATCAAGGCTGGCGATGGGGGAGGCCATCACCGACCCGGCCACCACCCACTGGGTGCGCTGCTGGATCTGCAAAAAGCGTTCGCGCCGAAGCGATTCGAGGTCACGCTGCCAACGGCGATGCAAGTCCGCCAGGAGTCGCGGACGCGTCTCCACCGCAGCCTGTTTCAGCGAACGGCGCAACGGTGCCAGGGCATTGCGCAGCTGCATCGAAGACTCCTGAACCAGGATCCGCTCACGCCAGCGCTCGGGAAGGTCGTCCCGAACAGCTGCGACGGCATCGGTGAATGCGTCCTTCGCGTCGGTCAACACAAGCAGCCAGGCCGGCTGATCGTCCGGCACCTGCTGCAGCCAGAGCAGATCCGAGGCCAGGAGTGGCGCCTGCAGGCTGAACAGGATCAGATCCTGATCCAGCAGGCCACCGGGCCAGGAACGGCTGCCGTCGTCGGTGGTCAGGGGATGGCAGAGCGACAGCATCACCGGCGCCGGGCCAGCAAGAGAGCTGCTGAGGTCTGCCTCATTCGGTCCCTGAGAGCCCCCCAAGGCGACCATCGCCATGCGCACAGGGCCGCAGCGGTCCAGCACCCGTTTCAGTTCAGCGCGACGGGCCAGATCGGCAGAGGGTTGCTGCTCGAAACGTGCGAATTGATCCAGCACCTCCTGGCACCGAGCGATCCATCCATCCAGAGAGACCGGCGCCGCAAACCGCGGTTGACTTGGCTTGCGGCCAAGCCAGATCACAACGCCACCGGCGGCCAGCAGACCCAGCCCCCCGCCGGGAACATGCATCACATCACTGATCAGCCACTGTCCAGCAAGCAGACCAGCTCCAGCCAGAGCCAACGGCCGCAGCAGCGACGACGGTGGCATCACCAGGTCTGGCCATGGAGCCGGGAGTTTCAACAGAACGGCTGTTGTAGCAGTGGCCCTTCTTAGCTCAACCCACCACCTGACACCAGAACTTCAGGCCAGAAACACGAGTTCTCCATAAGTTGGGAACAGGCCGGAGTCAGCCGTGACACACAGTCATCCCAATGCGATGGTCGACAACCGCCGGGGGGTGCGCAGGGTTCTGATGGTGGCCCTGGGCCTGAACATCAGCATGTCGCTGCTGAAGCTTCTGGTGGGGGCCATGAGTGGTTCCCTGGCGGTGATCGCCGATGGCATGCACAGCGCCACCGATGCGTTGTCCAGCCTCACGGGACTGGTCACCAACAAACTGTCCGATCCGCGCCCCGACAGGGATCACCCCTACGGCCACCGCAAATACGAGGCGGTGGGAGCCCTGGGCATCGCTGGTTTCATCCTGTTCACAGCCCTTGAGATCCTGCTGCGTTCGGGGGAAAGGCTGCTCGAGGGCCTGCCACCGATCCGGGTGACCAGCCAGGAGCTGGTGCTGCTCACGCTGGTGCTGGGGTTCAACCTCCTGCTGGCGGGATATGAGCTGCGGGAAGGTCGGCGACTGAACAGCAACCTGCTCAAAGCGGATGCTCAACATGCGGCGAGCGACGTTTGGACCACCGTGGTGGTGCTGGTGGGCATGGCCGGGGCGGTGTGGCTGCAGGTGAGCTGGCTCGACGTTGCGCTGGCCATCCCCATGGCACTCCTGCTGATCCGTGTGTGCTGGCAGGTGCTGCGCGGAACCTTGCCCTGGCTGGTGGACCACATGGCGGTTGCACCTGAAGCCATCTATGCCGAAGCGATGGCCACCGACGGCGTCTTGAACTGCCACGACATCGCCAGCCGGGGCGTTCTGGGCCAGCAGGTGTTCATCGAAATGCATATGGTTGTCGACGCAGACGACCTCACCAAGGCGCACCGGATCACCGAAAAGGTGGAAGAGCGCTTGGACGAAAGTTTCGGGCCGGTGCGGTGCACCATCCATCTGGAACCCAAGGACTACGTGGAGGACGGGATCACCTACACCGGCGCCCATGGCTGAGGTCGACACCACAACCCATGCGCTGGCTGGACTGACCGAGCGTCAGCAGCGGGGGCTGATTGAGGTGCTCGATGAAGTCCGTCGTGCCGAGGGCTGGTCGTGGCAACTGCCGGTGTTGCTGCGGGAGCGCTGCTGGCTGCGGCTGTCTCGAACTCCCCTGACCGAGCTGCATCGTTGGCTCCCTCCGGATGGGCGCGATGAAGCTCCGGAATTGATGCATTACCGGCGGTTGCTGCAGCAGGGGATGGATCCACTGTTGGCCCAACAGAGCTGCTGGCGGGAGTTCGGCATCGAGGACTGCCAAAGGGCGCTTCAGGACTACTGGAACAGTCGTGACACAGCCATCCACGGCTGGACAGCGGAGCGGTACCGACAACTGGTGAGCAGCTATCGCGAACGGATTGAACGGGGGATCACGGTGGTTCCGATGCTGGTGCTGGCTCGGAAGAACAGCGTTGAATGCCACCAGCTGCTCTGGATCACCGAAAACACCCCGGTGATGCGTCACACTTGCGCCTGATTCCAGGCCATGGGCCATGAGTGATTCCTACAGCGATCCCCAACAACAGGCGGGACAGGGAGACGGCGGCCGAGATGGTCAGCGCAGTCGTGGCAACCGTGGTGGCGGCCGTGAGGGCGGAGGCTTCCGGATTCGTCTGAGTGACAACGAAATGCGCTCAGCCCGGGCCCTGCAGGAGGCCTTCAATCTCCGCTCGACCGTGGCTGTGCTGGGTTTCGCGGTCCGCAGCCTTGGCCAAATGCTGGAGGATGGCCAACTCGACGCTCTGATCGAACAGCAGAAAAATCAGCCTGCCCGAGGTGGCCGGCGTGATGGTGGTGGTCGTGATGGTGGTGGTCGTGGCCGCCGCTTTGACGATGAACGTGGTGGCCGCGGGTCCCGTCCGAATCCCTTTGCCCGACCAGCCAAACCCCAGCCGGAGGCTGCAGCTGAACCGGTTGCCGAGCCGGAGGCCGAACCAGTGGTGGAGCCGGTGGTGGAGTCAGAAGCAACCGCCGGCGACGACACCAATACCGCAGCAACCGAGGCCTGATTGATGAGCCGGCCAAGGGTTCTTTCCGGGGTGCAACCGACCGGAGCACTGCACCTCGGCAATTGGCTGGGTGCCATCCGCAATTGGGTTGATCTGCAGGAGACCCACGACACCTTTGTGTGTGTTGTGGATCTCCATGCCATCACCGTTCCCCATGACCCCAGCCGCCTGGCGGAGGACACCCGTTCCACAGCAGCGCTCTACCTGGCCTGTGGCATGGACCCCAAACGCTGTTCGGTGTTTGTGCAGAGCCAGGTGGCAGCCCACAGCGAACTGTGCTGGTTGCTGAATTGCGTCACGCCGCTCAACTGGCTGGAGCGGATGATTCAGTTCAAGGAGAAAGCGGTGAAGCAGGGGGACAACGTCTCCGTGGGCCTGCTGGACTATCCGGTGCTGATGGCCGCCGACATCCTTCTCTACGACGCTGACCTGGTGCCCGTCGGTGAGGACCAGAAGCAGCACCTGGAGCTGGCGCGCGACATCGCCCAGCAGCGCATCAATGCCCGTTTCGGCAGCAAGGACACGCCGGTGCTCAAAGTGCCCAAACCGCTGATCCTCAAGGAGGGGGCACGGGTGATGAGCCTGACGGATGGTCGCAGCAAGATGAGCAAGAGCGATCCCAACGAGGGAAGTCGCATCACGCTTCTGGACCCTCCGGAGCTGATCACCAAAAAGATCAAACGCGCCAAGACCGATCCAGAGCGTGGCCTCGAATTCGGCAACCCCGAACGACCGGAAACCGACAACCTGCTTGGGCTCTACGCAATCCTGAGCGGCAAGGGGCGGGAGCAGGCCGCCACTGAATGCGCCGAGATGGGTTGGGGACAGTTCAAGCCGCTGCTGGCCGAAGCCACCGTGAGCGCGCTGGAACCCATCCAGGCCCGCTACCGGGAGTTGATGCAGGACCCCACAGAGCTCGATCAGGTGCTGAAAACAGGCCGTGAGAAGGCCGAAACCGTGGCCAACGCCACGCTTGAACGGGTTCGGGATGCCCTGGGTTTCGCCCGGCCAGCCTGATCAGCAACAAAGAGAAGCATTAGCTGCTCTGATCAATGCGACGGCCATGGGCTCAAGCCATGGCCCCTGAGGCCTGAGGGAGACAACGTCAGCCGCAGAGGCGAGTCTCGCAAGACTCTCAGCCTTCTCTCAGCTGCATATACACAGCACAGACAACGCGTCAACCCCTTAGGCGCCGATCTCGCGCCCAGACCTCGTGGGCCAGCACTGTGATCGTCCACCTGATTGTTCTGCGTGCATCGCCCTTTTTCTGCGTTCAGCCCAGCCAAACGTTGGAGCCGGCCTGTCGTCGGTGCAGCCCTGACCGCAGGATTGGTGCTGTCCGCAGGAGCCCAACAGCCTCTGAAGAACGCAGAGGCGCCCGCAGAACAGGTTGAGCAAAACGCCACCAGCAGCCGCGACACCAGCAGCCGCGCCACCCTGTCCTCCGGCAAAGAGGGTGGTCGTTACGAGCTGACACCCGAGCGACGCGCCCTGCTCAACACCATTCGCTACGCCGAGGGCACCTGGAAAGACGGTGAAGACAAGGGCTACCGGATCATGTATGGCGGCGGGCAGTTTCAGGACCTCTCACGTCATCCCGAGCGGGTGATCGTCAAGCGCTACACCAGCGCCGCAGCGGGGGCCTATCAATTCCTGCCCAAGACCTGGAAGGGCGTGGCGAAGGAGCTCAAGCTGTCCAGCTTCGAGCCCAGGCACCAGGACCAAGCCGCTCTGCACCTTGTTGAGCGTCGCGGTGCTCTCAAGGAAATTGACCGGAAAGGGCTGACCAGAAACGCCATGGCGAAGCTGGCTCCCGAATGGGCATCCTTCCCCACCTGGACCGGCCGCTCCGCCTACGGTCAACCGGTGAAGAGCCCTCAGGACCTGGCGAGCTTCTACAGCAGCAACCTGCGCCAGCTGCGCAATCAGCTCGGGGCCTGAGGCGAACGGTTCGACCCCAACCTCGCAGCCAGGGCCCACACCTCCGTGACCAAGCCGTGCCAAGGATTCATCACCTCCATCGAGACCGCCATGGGCTGGGTTGATGCAGCCACAAGGGAGCGTGTTGCAGCAATGGCCTTCTTGCCCTCCTGCAGCCGCTCCTGCATGCGTCGGCGCTCCTGCAACGGCATCACCTCCTCCGGACAGGCCTGCAGAAGCTCCTCACCGCGCTGAAACCAATGCTCGAAGTCATCGAGCAGGGATGCCAGCAACTCATCCAACAGTGCGCCAGCTTCCTGATTGGTTGACTCACCCACCTGATGTCCTCGGGTCTCGCCCATAGGATGGCGGGCCCTGAACCTGAACCGGTGAGCAGCGCTGCAGCAACCACCCCAGCCCCTTCAGCACCGGTGGTTCTGCCCAAGACCAGCGAAAGCGATCAACTGCTGAAGATTCGCCACTCCATGAGCCATGTGATGGCCATGGCTGTGCAGCAGTTGTTTCCCAAGGCGCGCGTCACCATCGGCCCCTGGACGGAAACAGGTTTCTATTACGACTTCGACAATCCCGATCCCTTCACCGAGGCCGACCTGAAGGCCATCAAGAAAGGAATGATCAAGATCATCAACAAAAAGCTGCCTCTCGAACGCGTCGAGGTGAGCCGCAACGAGGCCGAGGAAAAAATCAAAGCCCAGAACGAGCCCTACAAGCTCGAGATTCTTGAAGGATTGCAGGAGCCGATTACCCTCTACACCCTTGGTGAGGACTGGTGGGACCTCTGTGCAGGCCCCCACGTGGATCACACCGGCCAACTCAATGCCAAGGCCTTCGAGCTGGAAAGCGTGGCAGGCGCTTACTGGCGAGGCGATGAAACCAAAGCGCAGCTGCAACGCATCTACGGCACGGCCTGGGAAACCCCGGAACAGCTGGCGGAACACAAACGTCGCAAGGAAGAAGCGCTTCGCCGCGACCATCGCCGCATCGGCAAAGACCTCGACCTCTTCTCCATCGAGGATGAGGCCGGGGCTGGTCTGGTGTTCTGGCACCCCCGCGGTGCCCGCATGCGCCTGTTGATCGAGGAGTTCTGGCGCCAGGCCCACTTCGAGGGCGGATACGAGCTCCTTTACACCCCCCATGTGGCGGACATCAGCCTGTGGAAGACCTCAGGCCACCTCGACTTCTACGCCGAGAGCATGTTCGGCCCAATGGAGGTGGACGAACGGGAGTACCAGCTCAAGCCGATGAACTGCCCGTTCCACGTGCTCACCTACGCCAGCAAACTGCGCAGCTACCGGGAACTGCCGATCCGCTGGGCGGAGCTTGGAACGGTGTATCGCTACGAGCGGCCCGGTGTGATGCACGGTCTGATGCGGGTGCGGGGCTTCACCCAGGACGATGCTCACGTGTTCTGCCTGCCGGAGCAGATCAGCGACGAGATCCTGAAGATCCTCGATCTCACCGAACGGATTCTCTCCGCCTTCGATTTCAGCAATTACGAGATCAACCTCTCCACCCGCCCCGAGAAGTCCATCGGCGATGACGCCGTCTGGGACCTGGCCACCAAGGGACTGATTGAAGCCCTGGAGCGCAAGGGTTGGGCCTACAAAATCGATGGGGGAGGCGGTGCGTTCTACGGCCCGAAAATCGACCTCAAGATCGAAGACGCCATCGGCCGGATGTGGCAGTGCTCCACGATCCAACTGGATTTCAATCTGCCGGAACGGTTCGAGCTCGACTACATCGCCGCCGACGGCAGCAAGCAGCGGCCGATCATGATCCACCGCGCCATCTTCGGTTCGCTGGAGCGGTTCTTCGGGATCATGACCGAGAACTACGCCGGCGATTACCCCTTCTGGCTGGCCCCCGAGCAGGTGCGTCTGCTGCCGGTCACCGACGAGGTGCAGCCCTACGCCGACCAAGTGTTGGACCAACTCACCAAAGCTGGCGTTCGCGCCACGATCGACCGCAGCGGTGACCGGCTCGGCAAGTTGATCCGCACCGGCGAACAGATGAAGATCCCCGTGCTGGCGGTCATCGGTGCCAAGGAAGCGGAGCAGAACGCCGTGAGCCTTCGCAGCCGACGGGACGGTGACCTCGGGGTCACAGCGGTGGCCGACCTTCTCAGTGCTGCCCGGATGGCCAACAGCGAGCGCGCCGCGGGCCTGGAGCTGAACCGATGACGGATTCCCCTGTGCAGCACCTGGCCGATCTCGCGCGGCTACGGGGAGCGCCGGAGTTGGCTCCCCAGATCAGAAATGAGCTGCGAGCAGAACTCGATCAGGCGATGGCCCAGGCCAGCTGGTTCACCATCGGCGTCATGGCCCCGTCCAGGGAGCAGGCCCTCACAGCGCTGCGCAGCCTCGAGCAAAGCCAACAGTGGGAGCCGCTGGAGCTCGTCGACAGCCCAGAGGAGCTGGGCCCTGTTTTCCTGAAAGCCAATCAGAAGGGGGGCACGATCCGCATTCGGATCGAGCACGGCCTTGGCGAAGGAATTCTGATCAGTGGCCACGGTGACGACGACACAACGCCAAGCACCACCTGGGGACCGCTTCCACTGGACTTCTTCTCCTGAGCCAACCACGCTGGTAGGAGTTGCCGCAGCCCTTGATGGCCACCACCACACTCCTGGCGGGGGACATGGGAGGCACCAAGACTCTGCTTGCTCTCTACGGGAGTGAGGCGGGCCAACTACGCCTGCTGCATCAGGAACGCTTCCGCTCGGGAGAATGGCCATCCCTTGAGCCGATGCTCGAGGCCTTCCTCAACAATCGCCCCGCTGATCTTCCGGCTCCAGCGCATGCCTGCATCGCCGTTGCCGGCCCGGTGCGACACAGGGAGGCCAGGATCACCAACCTGCCCTGGCGGTTGCGGGAGGCCGACCTGGCGCGGGCTGCGGGCATGGAACAGCTCGAGCTGGTGAATGATTTCGGCGTACTGATTTACGGGCTGCCCCATTTCGACAGCCATCAGCAGGTGATCCTTCAGAAGGGCCACCAAGACAAGGGCCCCCTGGCCATTCTTGGGGCAGGCACCGGTCTCGGCATGGCGCGAGGCCTGCAGAGCGAACAGGGACTGGTGGCCCTGGCGAGCGAAGGAGGGCACCGCGAATTTGCTCCGCGCAACGAAGCGGAATGGGAGCTGGACTCCTGGCTCAAACAAGACCTCGGCGTCAGCCGCCTTTCGATCGAACGCATCGTGAGTGGCACCGGCCTGGGGCATGTGGCCCACTGGCTGCTTCAGAAACCCGATGCCGCCATGCACCCCCTGCGCAGCGTGGCTGAGGCTTGGCGGCGCAACAGCTCCAACGATCTTCCCGCTCAGGTGAGCGTTGCCGCTGAAGGGGGTGATCCCTTGATGCAACGCGCCCTACAGCTTTGGCTGGAGGCCTATGGCTCAGCGGCAGGCGATCTTGCCCTTCAGGAACTCTGCACAGGAGGCCTCTGGGTTGGCGGGGGCACCGCATCAAAACAATTGAAAGGACTGCAATCCGCCAGCTTTCTCAATGCGATGCGCGACAAGGGACGCTTCCGCGAACTGATCGAAGGGATGCAGGTCACAGCGGTGATCGATCCCGATGCCGGACTCTTCAGTGCAGCCTGTCGCGCCCGGATGCTGGCGGAGTCAGGTGGGACACTGGCCTGAGCAGAGGATCAGCGATGGCGCAGCCGCGCATCGGTCAGAAAGTGGTCGTGGACGTCCCGGCAACCACAGCCAATCTCGGCCCTGGATTTGACTGCCTCGGTGCAGCCCTTGATCTGAACAACCGCTTCGCGATGCGGCGGATCGAAGGGGGCGGTGAACGATTTGAGCTGATTATTGAGGGAACGGAAGGCAGTCACCTCCGGGGTGGGCCGGAGAACCTCGTTTACCGAGCGGCACAACGGGTGTGGAAAGCGGCTGGGCTGGAACCCGTCGCCCTTGAGGCACGGGTGCGTCTTGCCGTGCCGCCGGCACGGGGGCTGGGCAGCAGTGCGACGGCGATCGTGGCGGGATTGATGGGAGCCAATGCCCTCGTCGGTGAGCCTCTCTCCAAGGAGAAGCTGCTGGAGCTGGCCATCGATATCGAAGGTCACCCGGACAACGTTGTGCCCTCCCTTCTGGGGGGCCTCTGCATGACCGCCAAGGCCGCCTCTCAGCGCTGGCGCGTGGTGCGTTGCGAATGGACGCCGAGCGTGAAGGCCGTCGTGGCGATTCCATCGATTCGCCTGAGCACAAGCGAAGCCCGCCGGGCCATGCCCAAGGCCATCCCCGTTGGCGACGCTGTGGTCAACCTGGGTGCCCTGACACTGCTGCTGCAAGGGCTGCGCACCGGCAATGGTGATCTGATCTCCGACGGCATGCACGATCGCTTGCACGAGCCTTACCGCTGGCGCCTGATCAAAGGCGGCGACCAGGTCAAACAGGCCGCCATGGACGCGGGAGCCTGGGGTTGCGCCATCAGCGGAGCTGGACCAAGCGTTCTGGCTCTGTGCGAGGAAGACAAAGGCCCAGCCGTCAGCCGAGCCATGGTCAAAGCCTGGGAGGCTGCCGGGGTCGCCAGCCGCGCGCCGGTGCTGAATTTGCAGACCTCAGGCAGCCACTGGCAACCGGCCGACGATGAGTAGATCCACCTAAACAGGGCATTCGGCCCTGTTAGCTTCGTTAAAGATTGCGGACACGGAATGGATGCTGGGTTAGCAGAGCTTGCTGTCTCGGGCAGTCCTTTCCCTTGGTTGTCGCTGATTGTGCTGTTGCCTGCGGCAGCAGCTCTGGTGCTGCCACTGGTTCCGAGCAGCGAAGAGAAGCCATCCCCTGCGCCCAAGATCATCACCCTGGTCGTCCTTCTGGTCGATCTTCTTTTGATGATGGGGGTGTTTGCCACCCGCTTCGACCCCAGCACTGAAGGGCTGCAGCTGGTGGAGCGGGTGAGCTGGCTCCCAGCACTCGGCCTCGAATGGTCCCTTGGTGTGGATGGTCTTTCAGCACCTCTTGTGGTGCTCAGCGGCCTGGTCACGTTCCTGTCTGTGGCGGCCAGCTGGTCGGTTCAGCGCAAGTCACGGCTGTACTTCGCCCTGATGCTTGTTCAGGCCTCGGCCCAGGGCCTGGTGTTTCTGTCGCAGGACTTCCTGCTCTTCTTCCTGGCCTGGGAGCTGGAACTGGTTCCCGTCTACCTGCTGATTGCCATCTGGGGCGGACAGAACCGCCAGTACGCCGCCACCAAATTCATCCTTTACACGGCCCTGGCCTCTCTACTGATCCTGATCAGCGGCCTGGCACTGGCCTTCTCCGGCGACACGTTCACCTTCAACATCACGGAACTGGCGGCCCGTTCCCCCGGCGGCAGCTTCGGCCTGTTGTGTTACGTGGGTTTCTTGATTGGCTTCGGCGTCAAACTGCCGATGTTCCCTCTCCACACCTGGCTGCCCGATGCCCACGGTGAAGCCAACGCTCCGGTGTCGATGCTGCTGGCCGGGGTGCTCCTCAAGATGGGCGGCTACGCCCTGCTGCGCTTCAACGTGCAGATGCTTCCCGAAGCGCACGCCACCCTGGCGCCAGCCCTGGTGATCCTTGGAATCGTGAACATCGTTTACGGCGCCCTCAACGCCTTCGCGCAGGACAACGTGAAACGCAGGATTGCCTGCAGTTCCGTAAGCCACATGGGCTTTGTGCTGGTGGGGATCGGTGCCGTTGATGCCCTGGGAATCAGCGGAGCCATGCTCCAGATGGTGAGCCATGGCCTGATCGCAGCCGCGATGTTCTTCGTGACGGGCGTGTTCTACGAGCGAACCAAGACCCTCTCGATCCCCAACATGGGCGGTCTGGCCAAGGCGCTGCCGATCACGTTTGCCTTCTTCCTGGCCAGCTCCCTGGCGTCGCTGGCGCTGCCGGGCATGAGTGGCTTCATCAGTGAAATCACCGTGTTCCTCGGCATCACCAGCCAGGAAGCCTTCACGTCCGTGTTCCGATCGATCACCGTTCTGCTGGCCGCCATCGGACTGGTGCTCACACCGATTTATCTGCTCTCCATGTGCCGACGGGTGTTCTTCGGCCCCAGGATTCCGGCCCTGGCCAGCGTCGCTGACATGCGCCCCAGAGAGCTGGTGATTGGCCTGAGCCTGCTGGTGCCAACCCTGGTGATCGGCATCTGGCCCCGCATTGCCATGGACCTCTACGAAGCTTCCACCAACGCTCTGGCCCTGCAGTTCATTGCCAGCTGAGATGTCGACTGTTTCCCCCCTCCTGCGCGGCCAAGGGCTTCCCGAGTTCCGGGCCATTTCCCCTGAGCTCGTCAGCACAGACATCCCGGTTTTGCTCGCACAGCTGGATCAGGACTTCACTGCGCTCGAGCAGGCTCTTGAGACAGCCCTCGCCGGCCCCTCGAAGCTGTCCTGGGATCGGGTGATGCAACCGCTGCAGGCCATCGGCGAACGGCTGCGTTGGAGCTGGGGTGTGGTGTCACACCTCAATGGCGTCTGCAATTCCCCTGAGCTGCGCGATGCCCATGCCGCCCAGCAACCCGATGTTGTGCGCCTCAGCAACCGGATTGGCCAAAGCCAGATTCTTCATCGGGCCTTGACGGCCCTCCAAAGCGATCCCTCCGAACCGCTCAACCCAACCCAGGAGCGGATCCTGAAATCCGAGCTGCTCTCGATGCAGCAGCGCGGTGTTGGCCTCAGTGGCGATGAGAAGGCAGCCTTCAACAGCACCAGTGAACGCCTGGCCGCTCTCTCCACCCAGTTCGGCAACCACGTGCTCGATGCCACGCAGCAGTGGACCCTGAAACTCAGCCAGCCCCACGAGGTGGAAGGCCTGCCGCAACGGGCCTTGGAGGCACTGGCCGCCGCAGCGCGTGAAGCAGGCGATGCTGATGCATCTGCGGAGTCCGGCCCGTGGCTGCTGGGACTGGACATGCCCCGCTATCTGCCCTTCCTCACCCACGCCAACAACCGATCCCTGCGGGAGAAGGCCTATCGCGCCCATGTGGGGCGGGCCAGTGAAGGCGAACTCGACAACCGGGCACTGATCGAGGAGATCCTGACCCTGAGGCGCGACCAAGCGTCCCGCCTGGGCTATGCCCATTGGGCTGACCTCAGCCTCAGCGCCAAGATGGCCGACGATGTTCCGGCAGTGGAAGCACTGCTGGAAGAACTGCGCGCTGCGGCATACCCAGCAGCTGAGCAAGAGCTGCAGGATCTCCAAGCCATCGCCAGGGAGCACAAGGCCCCCGAAGCCGATGAGCTGGCCCCTTGGGACATCGCCTACTGGTCGGAAAAGTTGCGCCAATCCCGGTTCGATCTGGACCAGGAAGCACTGCGTCCCTGGTTCCCGCTGCCGCAGGTGCTCGAAGGCCTGTTCGGTCTTTGTACGCGTCTGTTCGACATTGAGATCGTTGCCGCCGACGGCGAGGCACCGACCTGGAACGACGATGTGCGCTTCTTCCGGGTGAAGCGCTCCGATGGCACACCGATTGCCGGCTTCTACCTCGACCCTTACAGCAGACCCGCCAGCAAACGCGGTGGGGCCTGGATGGATGAATGCCTGGGCCTGAGCAAGAAACCCGATGGCTCTGTGGTGCTGCCGGTGGCCTACCTGGTCTGCAACCAGACCCCACCTGTGGGCGACACGCCCAGCCTGATGAGCTTCGAGGAAGTGGAGACCCTCTTCCATGAATTCGGCCATGGGCTCCAGCACATGCTCACCACCGTTGAGGAACCGGAAGCCGCCGGCATCAGCAACGTGGAATGGGATGCCGTGGAACTCCCCAGCCAGTTCATGGAGAACTGGTGTCTTGATCACGCCACCTTGATGGGCATGGCGCGCCACTGGCAAACCGGTGAACCCCTGCCTGAATCGGAATTCAACAAGCTGCGCAGCAGCCGCACCTTCAATGCAGGCCTCGCCACCCTGCGGCAGGTTCACTTTGCCCTGAGTGACCTCCGTCTCCACAGCCAGTGGACCCCGGAACTCGGCGTCAGCCCAGATGGACTGCGCCGTGAGATCGCCGCCACCACCACCGTGATGGATCCCATCCCGGAGGATCAGTTCCTCTGCGCCTTCGGCCACATCTTCGCGGGGGGCTACTCCGCCGGGTACTACTCCTACAAGTGGGCTGAGGTGCTCAGCGCAGATGCCTTCTCCGCTTTTGAGGAGGTGGGTCTGGATCAGGAGGATCAGGTTCGTGCAACGGGAGCCCGCTTCCGCGACACCGTTCTCAGCCTCGGGGGCAGCCGCTCCCCGTCTGAGGTGTTTGAAGCCTTCCGAGGCCGTCCTGCCAGCACCGAAGCCCTGATTCGCCATTCCGGCCTGGTGGCCGCGGCCTGAGCTCAGGCGCGCAAGCTGCCGCAGAGCCGTCGAATCGCAGCGGGGTGGCTGATCAGTTGCTGATGGGTCCAGACCGGAATTTCCTCACACCGGCCCAAGGGCATAACGGCCCTCCAGCCGGGGCAGACCATCAAATCCCAGCGGCAAAAGAAACTGGAGCACTCGACCCCAACCAGGGCATCGGGTTGGCGATTCAGCTCGCGCAGCAGGCGACTTCCCACTTTCATGTCTGCCGCACCGGCGAGGAGCGGGCGGGGAATCATCTGAGCAGCCAGGGTGCCCTGCTGCGGGCTGCCCACGCTGAGGAAACGCCGGGTGCGCTGCACCCCCCCCAGTTCCTGCAGCCAGATCCTGCCGATCACGCCCCCCATCGAAAACCCCAGAAGATCAACCCTGGTGTCAGCACCAAAGCGCTGCTGGATGTGCTGATCCAGGCGAGAGGCCAGCTGCCGCAGGGGAATCCAACCCAGACCATGGGGCAGATGCGGCGCCAGCAGCGGGCGATCGGGCTGGTCCAACCCCTGAATCAATCGATGAAACAGGCGGGGCGTGTCCCAGAGACCATGGACCAGCACCAACGGGATGCTCACAGGGCTGATCTGCCGCCATGGCGGGAGCGTTCCACGAACACGCGGCCGTTAAATCCTGGAACCGGTGCAGCACATTTGGTCAACCGCAGCCAGACCGGGATGGGCCCGTACAACGTTTCCAGCCGATCCAGCATCTGCTCGCTGAAGTGCTCGATCGTGAGGCAACGCACCTGCCGGGACAAGCCTTGCAGGGCCTGAATGGCCACGCCGTAGTCCAGGCTCCGGATCAGGTCGTCGGCCACGGCAGCAGCCTTCAGATCGAGCTGAACACTGAAATCAAGGCTGAACCATTGGCCATCCCGACGTTCGTGTTCCAACACCCCGACGTGGGCCCACAACCGCAGGTCCCTCACACCGATGCAATCCATCAGAGCGGCCGATCGATGTGGGTGAAGACGCGGCTGCCGTTGGCGTAGTCGGCAGCGATGTGGCCCTCGCCGCGCAACCGATAGCGGTAGGTCACCAACCCTTCCAGACCAACGGGTCCGCGGGGCGGCAGGGTCTGGGTGCTGATGCCCACCTCAGCGCCGAATCCGTAACGGAAGCCATCGGCGAAGCGGCTGGAGCAGTTGTGATAAACCCCTGCGCTATCCACCGCCGCAAGGAAACGATCAGCCGCCTGGGCATCCTCCGTCAGGATCACTTCAGTGTGACGCGAGCCATAGGAGCGGATGTGATCGGTGGCTGCCTCGAGATCGTCCACCAGCTTCACCGCCAGGATCAGATCCAGATACTCCGTGCTCCAGTCCTCCTCCGTGGCCGCTTCCGCCACACCAAGGGCCACGCTCTCGGCATCGCCCCGCAGCTGCACCCCGGCAGCAGCGAAGGCCGGCAGCGCCGCGGCGAGAAAAGGCTGCGCAATCGAGCGGTGCACCAGCAAGGTCTCAATGGCGTTGCAGGCGGCGGGGTACTGGCTCTTGCTGTCCACCGCCACCCGAACGGCTTTGTCGACGTCGGCCGCCTCATCCACGTAGAGGTGGCAGACCCCATCGGCATGGCCCAGCACCGGAATGCGGGTGTTGTCCTGGATGAAGCGCACCAGTTCGTTGCTTCCCCTAGGAATGATCAGGTCCACGAGGCCATCGAGACGCAACAAGGCCAGGCTTTCTTGACGGGTGGTGAGCAGAGCCAGGGCATCGGCAGACACCGGACTGGCCGCCAGGCCTGCCTGCAGGGCCTCCATCACAGCCTCATTGGTGCAGCGAGCCTCACTGCCCCCTTTCAACAGAGCACCGTTGCCCGAACGGATCGCCAGGGAGGCGATCTGCATCACCGCATCCGGCCTGGCTTCAAAGATCACACCCACCACCCCGAGCGGAACGGAGACCCGTTCCAGCACCAGGCCCTGATCCAGCTCCCGATACAACTGACGACAACCCAGCGGGTCACTGAGGCTGGCCACCTTGCGGACGCCATCAATGGCCGCCGCCAACTTGGTGTCATCCAGCTTCAGCCGCGCCATCAAAGCCGGCGCCAACCCCTCGGCTGCAGAGCGTTGGAGGTCTTCACGGTTGGCCGCGAGGATGCTTTCCGCACGGTCGGTCAGCGCGTCCGCCATCGCCTGAAGCGCCTGAGCTCTCTGACCGTCATCGGTCTGCCCCAGATCAACAGCAGCACGGCGGACAGCCGCGGCACGCTGCAGCAACGCAGCAGAAGGCTCTGGAACGCTGGACATCAAGGCAATCAATCTGGAGCCATCATCCCGTTCAGCCGCTGCAGAGCGAGTCGCGCAGCCCCAAGGCGTCCAGCGCCGTTCCCCAGACAGGCGGCTTCGATCCGCAACCTCTCCCTTGAGACGGCCTGAACCCGCGACTCCACCTCGCGGCGCACGGCCGGCAGAAAGTGGCGGGCAGCACCGGCCAGGCCGCCACCCAGCAACACCAACTGCGGCGTGAACACGTACACCAGCGAAGCAACGCCACAGCCCAGGCGCTCGCCGTAACGGCTCCAAACCTCCAGGGCCTCCGGATCACCAGCATCGGCCTCTGCACTGAGCTCGCGGGGATCGCGATCACACAAGCGCCGCAGGCCGGTGATGCTGGCGAACTGCTCCAGGGAGCCACGGTTACCGCTGTTGCAGGCCGGACCATCGGGCTGAACCCCGATCAGACCGGGTTCCGCTGCAGCGCCGTTGTGGCCCGTGAACAGCTCACCCCTTAGAAGCACCCCCCCTCCCACACCGGTTCCGAGGGTCAGCAGCACCACATCATCAACACCCTGAGCAGCACCGAGCCAGGCCTCGCCCACCAGCGCACAGTTGCCGTCATTGGCAAGGGTCACCCGGCGATTGAGCTTTGACTCCAGCCAATCCGCCAGCGGCACCTCCTCCCAACCGGGCAGGTTGATGCAAACCCTGGCGACGCGGGCCTCTGCATCCATCGGACCAGGGAGCCCGATGCCAACCGCATCGGCCTGATGCTCCGGATCAATCTCCTCAATGGCCTCACAAAGGGCCATCGTCACAGCACCCGGCACAGCGGGCTGGGGTGTGGGGCATTGCGCCTCTGCCAGCACCGTGGCATCGGCAGAAATCCGAGCCAGCTTGATCGCGGTGCCCCCGAGATCCACCCCGATCACCTGCGCAACAGGCATGACTCAGAAGCGGAAAAAGACCTGCAACTGGCTCTGCCAGGTGCCGTTGGCATCCACAGCCCCAGAGACAGACATGTTCGGGGTCAACCGATAGGAGACGGTTGCTTGCGGAGGAACATCGGTCGTGTTCGGTGCCGCCAAAACAGAGAGATCGAAGCGGTCGGTCAAATCAACACCGAACTCCGTCACCAGTGTGAAGGTGGGCGGAACCCGGCCAGAAGTGCGCTCCTTCTCCGACTTCACATCGGGGGTGACATAGGTGGGGAAAATCGCCACCTGCAGCCGTTGCCCCATGGCATCGGTCAAGGTGCCCAGCACAGGAGAGAGCAGTGATTGGCCCACCACCGTGGCTAGAGCGGCACCACCATTGCCACCCAACCCAGACAGGGAATTGCCTCCGATCAAGCCCAGCAACTGCTGCTTGGACATCGGTGGCGAGCTGCGTAGATCAAGGTTGCTGGCCAGAAGATTCGCTGGGCCGGTGGCCTGCACCGTGATCTTCACCAGCCTGAGCTGACCGCCTTCGGCATAAGCACTGCCGCTGCCGTTGGAAGCAAAGACATTGGACGTCGTGGTCTGATTGGCACTGCCCACGCTGACGTTGTCGGACACCCGCGCCTTCATCGCGATATCCACGTAAGGCACGAGCCCCAGAGAGGGCGTGAACACAGCAACGTTCGCCGCCTGTGGATCCAAGCGGAAGGTGGTGGAGAACAAACTCACACGACCGGAATTGAGCCGAATCAAACCCCGAGCCTCCAGAGAGGGATCCAGTGGGCCGTTTAACGTCACCGCCCCTCCGCCTTTGAAGCTGATCCAGGGGGGCATGAGCACCCGGAGATCAGGGCCCAGAGCAAGCCGAAGGTTCTCAAAACGGATAGCTGGCAACTTGGGCATGAACCGTTGCAGCTGATTTGGGCCCTGGATGGGTGTGTTGGGTCCCATCAGCACCAAAGGTTCCTGGAAATCCCACTCCTCCTCGATGAGAGTGTTCAACGATTGAGGCCCGGGCTGCACAACGGCAGAAGGCCCCTCCACACCGGTGGGGACCAAGCCATTTAGCCCACCCCGCCGTGCCCGTGCGAAGAATCCCGATTGCGGCCGAAGCGTGCCCCTCGAAAGGGTCAGTTCGCCGGAAAGCACGGGTTGCACCAGCGCACCGGTGACCTGCAATTCGCCATCGGCCTGGAACTGCACTACTGGCTGGCGGATCTGACCTTGGCTGAATTGCAAGGTGAGGGGTGGGGCGTCCCGCTGGGGGGCGAACAAGCCAAGCGTTCCTGAACCGCGCAGCATGCCGCCGCGGCCCACTTCAGCCTCCAGGCGTTGCACCGACACCTGATCGAAATCAAACAGGATCGAGGCGTTGATCCGGCGTAATTTCTGTTCACCGATGCTGAGGTCTCCGTTGGTGACCACGACAAAGCCATTGGCCTGGGGTTGCTTCAAAGGTCCACGCAGCAGAAGCCTTAGATCCGTGCCCCCCTGCTTGACGGTCAGGGAATCACCCGCGAGAAGCGTCAACACGCCAAGGGCATCCCCATGGCTTTCCAACTCCAGATTCAGATCAGCATCGGGATCAAAGGGAACCGTCCCGGCCACGGTGACGGCTTCCTCGCTGCTCCCTCCCTTGAAGGCAAGATCCAGGCGGAGCAACTCGCGGTCCACAACGACCGATCGCTTCTCCAACTGCAGGGGCTGGCCCGCCAGGCTGGCGGAATCGAGCACCAGATCGGAGGCCAGGAGGGGAGCCTCACCGCTGAGGTCGTAACGGCCACGGATGCCGATGCTGCCGCGGAGCTGCGGCGGAACAGGTGCAACCAACGCCAGCAGGGACAAGGGAACCTGCAGCAGGGAAAGGTCACCGGATCCACCGAGCAACGGGCCGCGAAGCGTGGCGACCACTGGTTCGAGCTGAAGCGCCTTGAGCTGGTCATCCCCCTCAATCCAGAGATGAGCCTTGGCGACGAGATCAGCCTTCAAATGTTTTGGATCCGGTCCGTCGATCGTTCCCGCCACATTGACCCGCCCTTCCAGGCGATCAAGCTCTGGGCCTTGGCTGGGATTGGCCCGGGCGTAAGCCTCGAGAGCACGCCGCGATTGCGCCAGGGCTTGCAACTGCCCATCGAGGGAGCCGCCAAAGGTGTTGATGAACAGGGTTCCGAGATCCTCAGCACGCCCTGGGGCCAGACCGGGTTGGGAGTCGCCCCCTCTCAACTGACGGGCCAGAAGCGTCAGCCAAGTCAGATCCAAGCCTTCAGCATCGATCGCGCTGTGCGTCCGCCCACCCAGATCTCCGCGGGCTTTCAGCCGGATGCTTCCCTGCAGGGGCATCAGCGATGCATCGGCTTTAAAACGTCCATCCGTCAGGGAGCCCTCCAGATCGAGGCTCTCCATGGCGACTCCCGCCAAGGAGGGTTCAGCGATCGAGGCAGCCCCACTGATGGCGAGGGGGGCCATGGCCAGGCGGCCTGCGCCCGTGAACTGACCCGCCACCGCTTTGGGCTGGTTGACCGGAGGAACGATGAAACGAAGACCATCAATCTTGAAGTTCGCCGCACTCCAGCTGTAGCGGCGCTGCTCCCCTCCCAGCGCCAGTCCGTCCAAGCGCAACTGCCCGTTTCCACGGTCCAGGCGTAGAGCTTTGGGCCAACCGTCTGCGGCCAGCTCGGCCACAAGCGTGCCGGGGACGCCGGGCTGCTGAGCCGCCATCGCAAGGCGTGCCCCTTGGCCGAGTTCACCGCGGAGACTTCCATTCCAACGTTCGGGGATCTGCAAGACCCCGAAGCGGGGCTGATCCAGCATCAGCGTGATGTCCGGCTGAAGCGCTGAGAGCGGACCGTTCAAGCGACCCCGCGCCGACACCCAGCCGTCCAAAGGCGTGCCGAGCAAGGGGGTGAAGCGACTCAGGTTGAGCGGTTTGAGTTCAAAGCCGCTCTGAAGCTCGCCGGCTTGAATCCGCCCCTGCTTGAGCTGCAAGGGCAATCGAGCTTCCGCCCGCAGCATCGGGCTGGTGAAGCGATCCAGCGCAAAAACCGACTCATCAGTGGACCATCGGCTCTGGAACGACCAGTTCTCCAGGAGAGGGTTAGCCGTCTGGCCAAGCTTCAGGCTCAGATCAGGTGAGGTAGGCGCACCACTGATGTCAAGGGCTCCGAGGATCGGAGCGGTTTGCCCCAATCCAGCCTGCAGCGACGGCACAGCAGACCAGAAGCCAGGATCAACCTGCAGCTCCGTGCTGCGCAGAGCAAGATCGGACCCAATCGTTCCTGCAAGCCCGAAGCGCAGTCCAGGGGCACTGAGGCGGAGCCGGTCCAGCAGAACCGCCCTTTGTTGGGATTGCAGCCAAGGGGTGCGCCACCGACCATCCAGCTTCAGAGTGGTCTTCAGGCCCATGGCCTCAGGCAACTGAATCTGACCATCGGCGCTCCACTGGGGCTCCCCCCAGGGGCCTGTGATCCGAAGCTTCAACCGATCCTTGTTCGCAGGGCTGACGTCGGTGCTGCGAACATCTGCCCGCAGATCAAAACTCTTGTTCAAAGCAACGGAGCCTGAAGCCAGCGCCTCAAACGATCCGAATCGCAGAGTTGCGGGCTCCAGCTGCAACTCATCGCCCTTGCAACCGACGCTCAGGCGACGGCTGTTGACCGAAGCAAGCTTGAAACCGGTCAGCCTGACTCCACCTCGGCAGCTCAGGGCGCCGCCGGTCCAGCTGATCTGGACGTCGCCCTGAAGCTTGCCGGAGGCGTTCAGATCCTGAGCGGGAGCAACGACCGCCCCCAACGGTTGCAGGCTGAGCCGCTCCAACCGACTTCGCAGCCCGAAGCTGGGGCGATCCCAGTGGCCTTGACCGTCCAGACGCAGCGACCCATCGCCGTCGACCCAGCGAAGTTCTGATTCGGTGCTGAAAAATGCTTCCCCCAGCAGAACCGAACCCTGACTGCGGAGTTCAAGGGTCTGCCGCTCAGGGCCGAACCGAAGCTGGGCAGGGTCGGCCAACCGGTATTGCACCCCAAGGCGCGGCAGAGCGGATTGGCCCCCTGGAGCTCCAAAGGTCCAGTAACGCCCCTCCTTATTGGCCTGAAACTGGCCACGCACCTTGTGCAAGGTGATCTGCAGAACCGGCTGCAAACGCCGAAGACTGGCCAGAGGGGCAAGGCGGACCTGAAGCCCCGCCAGGCTCAGTTCAGACCGATCCTCGGCCGAAGGCAGGATCCGACTCGGCCCAAGGGCGATCCCCCAAGGGCGCAGCCCCTTGTAGGGACCAATCTTCAAGGAGTGGCCGAGAGGGCCTGAAAGAGCGCGCTCCAAGTTGGGCGTGAATCGGCTCACCGATCGCTCTGCGGCACGGTCAAGCGCAATGAAGCCGGCCGTTCCTACCCCGATCAGAAGGACACTGCCCGCCGCTAGCCAGGCCCTGCGCCGCGTTTTCCCCATCAGACGCGACGGACACCCCGGAATCTCGCGCAATATAAGGAGACTGTTTTCAGTCCACCAGACCCCATGGCCTTCGATCAGCTGCTGCTTACTGCCGCTCCCTGGCTGGGTTGGTCTGGGCTTGGGCTTGGAGCACTCACGGCAGTTGCCTTTCTCGCCAAGTGGGGCATTCGGTTTCGACTGGTCGGCGTGAGCAGCTTCACGCTGCTGCTGGCGGTGAGCTGCTGGGCATTCGGCGTGAGCTACACACCGCCAGTGGTGGTGGAGGGTGCGGTGCGGGCACCGATCGTGTTCGATAACGGCAACGACCTGGTGGTCGCCCAGGTTCCTGCCGACCTGGCCCCAACGACAGTTCAAGCCACCCTGGAGCAATTGGAGGGCAACCTGCGCGGCTCAGGTCGCTCAAGCAGCACCGTGCTGGTGCGGTTGCGGGGCATCCAGGCGGAGGGCGATGGGCTGGGACGCCCCGTCATCCTGGGCGAGGTGAGCAAGACCTTGCGTTGATGCCGAACTTCAACGACGCGATCGAGGAGCTCCCCCAGTCGTTTCGCAGGGAACAACAGGAACTGGATCGGGCCGGTATCAATCGCTGGTCCAGCATTCGTGATCTAACGGATCTGCAACTGAGCCAACTCGCCCGCAGTGGCCAGGCTTCGGCCCGAAACCTCAAGCGGCTGCGGGGCATGGCCGATTTGGTCTGCCGCTTGGATTTGCCGCCCCAGGACGCCGCGCTGCTGATGCATGCCGGCATTGCCACGCCAGCCGCGCTTGCGGCATGCACCCCAGAACGTCTTGTGCGCCAGACCGGAAGGCTTGAGCGCAGCCTTGGCACCAAACGACCTGCCGTCGTGGATCTGCGGGTTGCCGGCGATTGGATCCGCCGCGCCAGGCAACTGGCGAACTGACCCCAGCAGGCCTGACTTGGTGGCCAATCCTGCGTATGAACAAGTCATGAGGTTCAACCCCCTACGCACGGCTCTTGTGGTTCTGGCTCTGTTGGGGTCACCCTTGCTTGCGGGTGCCGCTGAATCGGATCTGCTCAACAGCGTCAAACGCAACCCTGCGAAAGCAAAGGCGATGTGCCTTTCATTCCGGGAGATGAACGAGGACGGCAAATCGACGTACTCCAAAAAAGCCATCCGTAAGGTCGCTCAAAGCGAAAACCTGAACTTTCAGGATGCGGAAATCCTTGTGACTTATGTCGTGGGGATGCATTGCTCCGATGTCCGCTGAGACAAGAGCAGTTGCCTACCGAGCTGCAGCGCTGACCTTGGCCGATGGCGTTGTGCTGCAGTCCAGGCTGTGGCACCCCAGCCATGGCGGACCCTGGCCTGCCCTGCTGATGCGGCAGCCCTACGGAAGCCGCATCGCCTCAACGGTCACCTACGCCCACCCCTCGTGGTGGGCCTCCCATGGCTTCCTCGTGGTCGTTCAGGACGTACGAGGGCAAGGGGAGTCGGAGGGGCATTTCGGGGGATTTGGTCAGGAAGCGAGCGACACCTCCGCCACCCATGCCTGGGTGCGCCGACTGCCGGAATGCAATGGCCGATTAGGGACCTACGGGTTCTCTTATCAGGGACTGACCCAGCTCACCGCAGCGGAATCGGCCCCACCGCCGGAGTGCACCGCTCCGGCGATGACCGGCCTGGACGAACGACGCCATTGGAGTTGTGAAGGCGGTGCCCACTGGTGGCACCTCGGCCTGGGATGGGGGCTTCAGCTGGCGGCCCTCCAGGCCCAGCGACGCGGAGATGCAACGGCCTGGCTGGAGATCCGCCGAAGCCTTGAAGACAATCGCTACCTGCGGGACGGCCCTGAATTGCTGCAACGCCATGACCCCGAAGGCATGGCCTGGAGCTGGTTGAACAACGACCCCAGTAACAATCAGCAGTGGACGGTTCATCAAGCCCCGGAGAGCTGGCTCCAGCGGCCGATGCTGTTGATCGGTGGATGGTGGGATCCGCATCTGGTGGGTCTGCTGGACCTCTGGCATCGCAGCCAGGTCGCCGGCGGAGAGCCATCCCTGCACATCGGGCCGGCCTCCCATCTGCAGTGGTGGCCTGAAACCCAGCAGCTGATGCTGAAGTTCTTCCAACAGCATCTGCAGGATCGTCCCCCGCTGAAGCCGACGCCAGTCCACCAGCTCTGGAACATCACGCGCGAGCAGTGGGACTCCATCCCCGCAACCGATACGACTGTGCCCACGTCATGGGGCCTGCGGGGGCAAGGACTGGCCTGCATCGACCCAAGTGAAGGCGCCCTTTTGGAGGATGGAGAAGGAGAAGGAAGCGTGGTCATCGTTCACGACCCCTGGCGACCGGTCCCCGCCATCGGTGGACACCTCGGGACAGCCCCTGGCCCTGTTGATCGCTTGGTGGTGGATCAACGCAGTGACGTCGCGACATTCACCACCGCACCCCTGGTTGATGAGCTGCTGCTGACAGGTCAACCGCACCTCCTGTTGGACGCCGAAGCGGACCAGCCCGGGTTTGATCTCTGCATCAGCCTCTCGCGCCTGCCCGCGGAAACCAACAGCGTTGATCAACTGAGCACGGGAGTCGTCCGGATTCGCGGAGAGGAGGCGTTGCAGCCAGCCAGGCGCAGCGTGACCCTCCAGCCGCTGCACGCGAGCCTGGCTTGTGGCGATCGACTGAGGATCTCCGTTGCCGCAGCAGCGTGGCCCGCCATTGGCGTCAACCCTGGCCACGATGCCGTTGCATGCGGAGCACCAAGCCCAGAGCATCGTGTGGTGACGCTGACACTGAAACTTGCTGGCTCCACCCTGCAGCTGAACCCCTTTGATTCCGGCAGACTGAAGCTCGACTGACGTTTGTGCTTTGAAGCTCTCCGCTGCCCTGCTGGCCATCGCTCTGTCGGCTCCCATGGGGTTGATCAGTCCCGCAGCAGCGGAGCAACTCACCAGAACCGAACTCACCCCAGCCCAGGCAACGGCGGCGGCTGAACTGCTGCTGGAGGCGCTCAAAAATCGCCAGGGAGACGTCATGCATGACGCTCTCGCAGCCCCGGTTCAGACCAGCGTTGATATGAACACCGTCCAGGCGCGCCTGAACCAACGCGCGGCGATTGATGCATCCCGCGTTGTCAGCGTGACCCCTGGCTACAACACAACAACCATCGATGCGGTGGTGAACACTGCATCCGGTGACGAAGGGGTGCTGATGGTGCTGGATGAGGACGGCAAACTGCTCGCCTGGAAGTGGAGCGACCGGATCCAGCCGATCGAAACAACGGCCCTCGACTTCACCCGCGACCTGGCAGCAGGACGCTGGATTGCCGCGCGATCCAAGATGTCCCTCCAACTCCAGGAGGAGCTGGCCCCGGGAGATCTGGAACGCAAATGGACCAAGCTCAGCAAGGTGTCAGGTGGATTCCGCAAGGTCAAGGACGCTGTGATCGCCCATCAAGGCGGCGATCAGCAGCTCGTGCTGGTGGCTGTCGCCTTCGGCCAGGCCACCACCAACCTGTTCGTGATCTTTGACGCAAGCGGTCGGATCATCAACGTCGACATTTCCCGAGACTTCGTCTGATCAACAGCGGATCTGTTTCGTAAATCGGGCTTAACATCTCGCCCAATTCACAGATCTCCCATGGGTGTCGCCGCAGTCCTCGACTGGATGGTGCAGGACGGCGAACGGGTGGCGAATTGTCGCCATGACCACCCGTTTGCGGTGCTTGGTCCTCAACCCTCGGATCAGGATTGGACCGTGCGGATCTGGATGCCGGAAGCCCAAACAGTCACCCTGTTGCAGGCTGGCGACGAGATCGCCATGACAACGCCGAACCACCCCTGGGTGTTCGAGGCACAGCTCACCAGAGACCCCGGCTGCACTTACCGGGTCAGGGTTGAGCGGGGCGGGATCGTGCACGAACAACACGACCCCTGGGCCTTCCGCGGCGAATGGATGGGCGAAATGGATCGCCACCTGTTTGCTGAAGGCAACCATCACCACATCTGGCAAAAGATGGGTGCCCACCTCACCGAGCGTGACGGGGTCAGGGGTGTGATGTTCTGCCTGTGGGCGCCCAGCGCTCTCACGGTCTCCGTGATTGGAGATCTGAATTCATGGGATGGACGTCACCACCCCATGCAGCAGCGCGTCGGGGGCATCTGGGAACTGTTCATCCCCGGCCTCGAGGAGGGACATCTCTACAAGTACGAAATCCGCACCCAGGACGGTCACTGTTACCAAAAGGCTGATCCCTACGGCTTCCAACACGAGGTTCGTCCCGACAACAGTTCCGTCGTGGCACGTCTGGACGGATTCCAATGGTCCGATCAGGGCTGGATGCAGAAGCGCGACAGCAGCAACGCGCTGGATCAACCCATCTCGGTGTACGAAATGCACCTGGGCAGCTGGATCCACGCCTCAGCGGATGAGCCCTGGATTCAACCCGACGGCACCCCTCGGACGCCCGTTCCCGCTGCGGAGATGAAACCCGGCGCTCGCCTGCTCACCTACGCCGAACTTGCTGAACGCCTGATTCCTTACGTGAAGGAGAGAGGCTTCACCCACATCGAGGTGATGCCGATCACCGAGCATCCCTTCGACGGCTCCTGGGGCTATCAGGTGACGGGTTGGTATGCCCCCACCAGCCGTTACGGAACGCCCGATGAATTCCGGGCCTTCGTGGATCGCTGCCACGCTGAAGGCATCGGCGTGATCATCGACTGGGTTCCGGGCCACTTCCCGAAGGATGCCCACGGCCTGGCCTTCTTTGATGGCACCCATCTCTATGAACACAGTGATCCCCGGATCGGAGAACACAAGGAATGGGGAACGCTGATCTTCAACTACAGCCGCAACGAGGTTCGTAATTTCCTCGTCGCCAACCTGGTGTTCTGGTTCGAGCAGTTCCACATCGATGGCATTCGCGTGGATGCCGTGGCCTCGATGCTCTATCGCGACTACCTGCGTCCCGACGGGGAATGGCTGCCCAATGAGAACGGTGGTCGGGAGAACATCGAAGCCGTTCGCTTCCTGCAGCAGGCCAACCACGTGCTGTTCCAGCACTTCCCAGGGGCCCTCTCGATCGCGGAGGAATCAACCACCTGGCCGATGGTGACGCAGCCCACGGGCAGCGGCGGTCTCGGATTCAACCTCAAGTGGAACATGGGTTGGATGCACGACATGCTCGATTACTTCGAGCTGGACCCGTGGTTCCGCCAGTTCCACCAGAACAACATCACCTTCTCGATCTGGTACACCTACACCGAGAACTTCATGCTGGCCCTGAGCCACGATGAAGTGGTGCATGGCAAGAGCCATCTCCTGCACAAAATGCCTGGTGATGACTGGCAGAAGTACGCCAACACCCGTGCCCTGCTTTCGTACATGTGGACCCACCCCGGCAAGAAGACGATCTTCATGGGGATGGAATTCGGCCAGAGAGCCGAATGGAACGTGTGGGGGGATCTTCAGTGGGATCTGCTCAATTACGACCCCCACAAAGGCATCCAGCGGTTGGTGGATGACCTCAACGTTCTCTACAAGGCTGAGCCAGCCCTCTGGCGGGACGACTTCGACCAGTTCGGCTTCCAGTGGATCGATTGCAACGACAACCGCCACTCCGTGATCAGCTTCATGCGTCGAGAGAGCGCCAGCGGCTCCTGGCTCGTGGTGGTGGCGAACTTCACACCCCAAAGCCACTCCCACTACCGCGTGGGCGTTCCGCTCTCCGGCTTCTACGAGGAAATCTTCAACTCCGATGCGGCCAAGTACGGCGGCAGCAACCTCGGCAACATGGGCGGCAAACCAACAGACGAATGGGGCATCCACGGCTACGAGAACTCTCTGGATCTCTGCCTGCCACCGCTGAGCCTGATGGTGTTCAAGCACGACCCGAAGCGCAGCCTGAGCAGCAGCTACCCCGACAACATCGTGTGACGAAGGTGATGACAATGAAGCGGTAAGGCTCTAGCGGAGCCTTTGATTCGGGTAGGTTTCCGGCTGACCTGACCGGCCTTGATGAGCGACTCTTTACCCCTGCTCCTGCGCGCTGCGCGCGGTGAATCGGTGGAGCGTCCTCCCGTGTGGATGATGCGCCAGGCCGGTCGCTACATGAAGATCTACCGGGACCTGCGGGACAAGTACCCCAGCTTCCGGGAACGTTCCGAAAACCCTGATCTCTCCTACGAGATCTCGATGCAGCCGTTCCACGCCTTCAAGCCCGACGGCGTGATCCTGTTCTCCGACATCCTCACGCCGTTGCCGGGCATGGGGATCGATTTCGACATCATCGAGAGCAAAGGACCCCAGATTGGCGATCCGATCAGGACCATGGCCCAGGTGGATGCCCTGCGCCCTCTGAACCCCGCCGAGTCGATGCCCTTCGTGGGCGAAGTGCTGGGTCGTCTGCGCCAAAGCGTCGGCAACGAAGCAGCTGTTCTCGGCTTCGTTGGTGCTCCCTGGACCCTGGCCGCCTACGTGGTGGAAGGCAAGAGCAGCAAGAACTACGCGGTGATCAAGGCCATGGCCTTCCGCGAGCCCGACATCCTTCACAAACTGCTCGACCACTTCGCGGAGTCGATCGCCAATTACCTGCGCTACCAGATTGATTCCGGCGCCCAGGTGGTGCAGATGTTTGATTCCTGGGCGGGCCAGCTGAGCCCTGCGGACTACGACACCTTCGCCGCCCCGTATCAGAAGAAAGTGGTGGATCTGGTCAAGCAGACACACCCCGACACCCCCTTCATCCTCTACATCTCCGGCAGTGCCGGCGTGATCGAGCGGATGGCCAACACCGGAGTTGACATCGTTTCGCTCGACTGGACGGTGGACATGGCCGAAGCACTGGCACGGCTGCCCGAGCACGTGGGTGTTCAAGGCAATGTTGACCCCGGCCTGTTGTTCGGCACCCCGGAGGCGATTGAAGCCCGCATCGATGACTGCGTGCGCAAAGCCCGCGGTCGCAAGCACATCCTCAATCTGGGCCACGGCATCTTGCCGGGAACTCCGGAAGAAAATGGTGAAGCCTTCTTCCGTGCTGGCAAGAGCGTGATGGACCGTCTCGGGGCTGTCGTTTGACCCGCATCCTGGTGACCGGCGCCAGCGGTTGCGTCGGTCAGTACATCTCCCGCTGGCTGCTGGATCATTCCGATGCGGAGCTGCTGCTCTGGCTGCGGGATCCCTCCAAACTCACGGCTGTTTCAGCAGACCATCCACGCATCCGCCTTCTGGTAGGTGACCTGAGGGACACCGAACGGTTCGCTGACGAGCTGGCCTTGGTGAACCGGGTGATTCATACCGCCACGGCCTGGGGTGACCCCGAGCGGGCCGAACAGGTGAATGTGCTGGCGGTGAAACGGATGCTGGCGCTTCTCGATCCCAGCAAGTTGGAGCAGATCATTTACTTCTCAACGGCCAGTGTGCTCGATCGGCACCTGCGCCCCCTGCCGGAAGCTCTGGCCTACGGCACGGAATACATCCAAACCAAGGCTCGCTGCCTCAGGGATCTTGAGCAGCACCCTCTGGCCAGCAAAGTCGTCGCGGTGTTTCCCACCTTGGTGTTCGGTGGACGGGTCGACGGCACCAGCCCCTTCCCTACGAGCTACCTCACCGAAGGTTTGGCTGAAGTCAGCCGTTGGCTCTGGCTGGCCCGCTGGCTACGGGTGGATGCGAGCTTCCACTTCATCCATGCGGAAGACATCGCCCGCATCTGTGGCCTCTTGGCCACACGCCCCCATGAACCGAACCGAGAACCCGGGCAAGGCGCCCTGCGTCGGGTGGTGATGGGACAAGCGGCCATCTCAGTGAACGACACCGTGAAAACCCTCTGCCGCTGGCGCGGTGTGGCCCGAATGCCCGGCATTCCGCTCTGGCCATGGCTGATTGAGACCCTGATCCGCGTTCTGCCGATCGAAGTGAATGCCTGGGACCGGTTCAGCATTCGCCAGCGCCACTTCATTCATGACCCGGTGACGCAGCCGGAACGTTTCGGCGGCAGCAGCCATGCCCCTGACTTGGCAACAGTTCTTAGCGATTCCGGCCTACCCAACCGCGGAACCCCCAGACCCGCGCGTAAGGTCAATGCATCGACCTAGCACTTTCATGCGCTCCGTCATCCGCACCATTGCAGCCGCCTGCTGCGCCTTCCTGATGCTGATCGGCCTCAACGTCGGCAGCGCTCAAGCCGCCACTGTTGAAGTGAAGCTCGGTACCGACGGCGGCATGCTCGCCTTCGAGCCCGCCACCGTGAACATCAAGTCCGGCGACACCGTCAAGTTCGTCAACAACAAACTGGCTCCTCACAACGCTGTTTTCGAAGGCCACGACGAGTACAGCCACTCTGACCTCGCCTTCAACCCCGGCGAATCCTGGGAGGAAACCTTCGCCACCGCTGGCACCTACGACTTCTACTGCGAGCCCCACCGCGGTGCTGGCATGGTCGGCAAGGTGATCGTTGAGTGATCTCTGGATTTCTGAGGAAATCTCTGAACATCTCAAACTGAACTGAAAGCTCCGGGCTGTGTATCAACCACAGCCTGGGGTTCTTTTTTTTGCCGGCAACGGTGGATAGTTTGGGGCATTGAGGGGGGTTGCGATGGCACGCCTATCAGGCCTGATGCTGACATTGCTGTTGATCGTTGGCGCAACAGGCCTGCTGTCTGCTCCGGCGATAGCGGTCGACACGATCGAAAGCTCCGCCTTGGAGCGAGGTGAGCAGATTTTCAACAGCAACTGTGCGGCTTGTCACATGGGGGGCGGCAATGTGATCCGCGCCAACAGAACACTGAAGATCAGCGACTTGAACGACCATGTGGAGACCTACTCCAGCTCCCCGCTGGAGGCCCTGGAGCATGAGATCGAGGATGGGCTGAATGCCATGCCCAGCTATGCCGACAAACTGAGTGAAGAGGAGATCATGGCGGTGGCCACCTACGTGGAACAACGGGCCGAATTGGGCTGGTCCAGGCGATGAGTCGTGAAGCTCTTCGCGATTTTTTGCGGGCTGTGGAGCACCACCAGGGCTTGCGGCGTGATGCGGCCCAATGCCGTGATGACGATCAACTGTTGGCCCTGGCACGCCGCCACGGCTTCAATGTGATCCAGCGGGATCTCTGCGACGACGCCCGCGAATCAGCCATCACCAGTTGGTTCGAAACCAGCCGAATCCAGCGCTCGTTTCAATCACCACCCTTCCAATCGAATCCCTCGCAATCAACAGCCTCCCAATCAACAGCCCCGCAACCACCAAAGACCTGATGGCCGTTGTCACCCTGCTCAGTGATTTCATCGACGGCACCAGCATGGCCCTGGCGGAAGACACCGACGCCGCGGACCTGAACGCCTTCATGACCGCCAATCAAGGCCGGCTCTGGGCGAGCGTGCAGCAGCGCCGCCGGCAGCGGCAGCAAACCATCGAGCGGCGAGGTCCGGGAACGGTGTACTTCGCTGCGGACGCCCCAGGTGCTGCTGCCGTGGAGCGCTACCTCAGCAGTGACACAGGGTCAGCAGATGAGGCCGCAGCGATGCAGGCCATGCAGGCCGCTGGGGTGGAGATCGCCCCCCATGTGGGGGCAGAGCGTGAACGCGAGGCTCTGCTCAACGGCCGGTTGAAGGACCTAACGGCACAGGCCAAGGCCAAAGCCAAGGGTTTTGGTTGAAGCCATGGGCGATGCAGCGATGACGCTTCCTGAGAACCCGCTTGGCCTGCAGAGTTTTGACGAGCTGGTGGAGTGGACCGTGTCCTACCTCCACTTCAAACACGCTCTGGAGGTGATTGCCTTCACCCCAGAGGTAGCAAGGTCGTATCTCGATCGCTTCAGCGCGTTCAGCAGCCGCTATGCCACGGAGATGAAAAAACAGGACATCCTTGAGGCCCGACTCCCCAAAGAGATGAGGGAGAGCATCGAAGCCGAAAACGCTCACCGCGCGCTTCTGCGGAAGCTGCTCAACGGCTGATCAAACGGCGGACTGAGCCTGCTTGGCCGCCTGCAACACAGCCAGATAGAGATCCTCGTCGATTTCCCGGATGTCGTACTCCGTGGGTTTCACACCGTGGTGGTGCTCATGCACCACCATCCAACAGCTGCGTTCCAGCTCACCGCCAGCCGTTGCTGCGAGCGCTAGACCCTGCTGCACGAGGGAGTCCACCAGCGGCTGATCAGGCATTGGCATCCAAGGGTTCGGCAAACTCTAAAAAGACACCCCGGTTTGCCGCTCCCTGGCGTGGGGACCGATCCAAAGGCTTCGGTTTGCCCCCACTGAAAACGGAACAAGCCCCATACGGTGAACCCAGTTGAAACGCATCCGAGATGCAACCCACGGCGGAACAGTTCACCGAACAAGCCTGGGCCGCCATCGTCGCCGCCCAGCAACTGGCGCAGAGCGCCAGGCATCAGCAACTTGAAACGGAGCATCTGCTGCTTGCGCTGTTGCAGCAGAACGGTCTGGCTGGACGCATTCTCAGCAAAGCAGGGGTCGACGTCGGCAATTTCCAGGCGGCCGTCGACAGCCATCTCAGGCAGCAGCCCAGTCTTGGCTCTCCACCGGAATCGGTGTTTCTGGGACGCTCCCTGAACAGCTGCCTGGATCGCGCCGAAACAGCCCGCGATGGTTTCAGTGACAGCTACATCGCCATCGAACACCTGTTGCTGGCCTTAGCGGACGATGACCGTTGCGCGCGTCAACTGCTCAGCCAAGCAGGCATCGACACCCCCAAACTCAAACAAGCCATTACAGCCGTGCGAGGCAACCAGACGGTGACCGATCAAAACCCGGAAGGGACCTATGAATCGCTTGAGAAGTACGGACGGGACCTGACGGCCGCCGCCCGTGACGGAAAGCTGGACCCGGTGATCGGTCGCGACGAGGAGATCCGGCGCACCATCCAGATCCTCAGCCGGCGCACCAAAAACAACCCCGTGCTGATCGGCGAACCCGGGGTCGGGAAGACCGCCATTGTTGAGGGATTGGCGCAGCGCATCGTGAATGGCGATGTGCCCCAGGCCTTGCAGAACCGTCAGCTCATCGCCCTCGACATGGGAGCCCTGATCGCCGGTGCGAAATACCGCGGTGAGTTCGAGGAACGGCTCAAAGCTGTGCTCAAGGAGGTCACCGCCTCGGAAGGCCAGATCGTGCTGTTCATCGATGAAATCCACACGGTGGTGGGCGCTGGCGCCACCGGTGGAGCCATGGATGCCAGCAATCTGCTCAAGCCGATGCTGGCCCGGGGGGAACTGCGCTGCATTGGCGCCACCACCCTCGACGAGCACCGCCAGCACATCGAAAAGGACCCCGCCTTGGAGCGTCGCTTCCAGCAGGTGCTGGTGGATCAACCCACGGTGGAAGACACCATCTCCATCCTGCGTGGTCTGAAGGAGCGCTATGAGGTGCATCACGGTGTGCGCATTGCCGACAGTGCCCTGGTGGCTGCTGCTGTGTTGAGCAGCCGCTACATCGCCGACCGCTTCCTGCCCGACAAGGCCATCGATCTGGTGGATGAGTCGGCCGCCCGCCTCAAGATGGAGATCACCTCCAAACCAGAGGAGATCGATGAAATCGATCGCAAGATCCTGCAGCTGGAGATGGAGAAGCTCTCCCTCGGCCGTGAATCCGACAGCGCCAGCCAGGAACGCTTGCAACGGATTGAACGGGAACTGGCGGAACTGGGCGAACAGCAAAGTTCCCTGAATGCCCAGTGGCAGCAGGAGAAAGGAGCGATCGATGAGCTGTCGTCGCTCAAGGAGGAGATCGAACGGGTGCAGCTGCAGGTGGAACAGGCCAAACGCAGCTACGACCTGAACAAAGCAGCGGAACTGGAATACGGCACCCTGGCCTCGCTGCAGAAGCAGTTGCTCGAACAGGAAGCCCAGATCGCCTCAGAGGAGCCTGGCGAGAAAGGCTTGCTGCGGGAGGAGGTGAGTGAAGACGACATCGCCGAGGTGATCGCCAAGTGGACCGGAATCCCTGTGGCGCGGCTGGTGCAGAGCGAAATGGAGAAGCTGCTGCAACTCGAAGATGATCTGCATCAGCGGGTGATCGGCCAGCACCAGGCCGTCACCGCCGTCGCCGATGCGATTCAACGGTCCAGGGCGGGGCTGAGCGATCCGAACCGCCCCATCGCCAGCTTCCTGTTCCTCGGCCCCACGGGTGTGGGCAAGACGGAACTCTCCAAAGCCCTCGCCAACCGCCTGTTCGACAGCGATGACGCCATGGTTCGCATCGACATGTCGGAGTACATGGAGAAGCACACCGTGAGCCGTTTGATCGGGGCACCTCCCGGCTACGTGGGCTATGAGGCCGGTGGCCAGCTCACCGAAGCGGTGCGTCGTCGGCCCTACGCCGTGATCCTGTTCGACGAGGTGGAGAAAGCCCACCCGGATGTGTTCAACGTGATGCTGCAGATCCTTGATGACGGCCGTGTCACCGATGGGCAGGGCCGCTCCGTGGACTTCACCAACACCGTGCTGATTCTCACCAGCAACATCGGCAGCCAGTCGATCCTGGAGCTGGCCGGCGATCCCGAGCAGCATGGAGCGATGGAAAGCCGGGTGAATGACGCTCTCCGGGCCCATTTCCGGCCGGAATTCCTCAATCGCCTCGACGATCAGATCATCTTCCACAGCCTCAGGCGGGAGGAACTACGCGAGATCGTCACCCTTCAGGTGGAACGTCTGCGCCAGCGGCTGGCTGAGCGCAAGCTGGAGCTCAGCCTGAGCGATGGGGCCGCCGACTGGCTCGCCAATGCCGGATATGACCCCGTCTATGGGGCACGACCGCTGAAACGCGCTGTGCAGCGGGAACTGGAGACACCCATTGCCAAAGCGATCCTGGCGGGTCGTTACAGCGAAGGGCAGGCGATCAGCGTGGAGCTGGAAGCGGACGCGTTAGCCCTGCGCTGAAAACCAGGCGGGAACAGCGCTGTAGGTGGCGGCATTGCGGCTGTTCTCCCGCGCCTCCACGCCAAAGCAACAGGTGCGACCGCCGTCCCGCTCCCGCAACAGCTCATTGGCCCAGGTCCAGATCAGGGCCGCCGTGGCCTCCATGCCCACGTTCTCCATCACGCGGAGATCAATGGCCTGGAGGTCATGCAACCGCTGCCATTCCGCCAGCAGTGGATCGTCGGCATTGACCAGAAAGGTGTGGTCGAACTGCTGCCTCAGGCGTTCTTCGAAGGGGCGAAGGCTGGAAAAATCAACAACAAACCCGCAGGCATCCAGCTCCGTTGCGGCGAACCAGAGGTTGAAACTGCGGCTGTAGCCATGCACGAAGCGGCAATGGCCCTGGTGGCGCCACTGCCGGTGACAGCAGGGATAGCCGCTGAAGGCTTTGCTGCAGCTGTAGGGGGTCGGAGAAACGAGCAAGGAGTGAAAACGCGGAATGGAGCACGCTGCGGGAAGATTCAGGCGTTGCCCGAATGTCCGAGGCCTGATGCAGCCCCTCAGCCCCGCCTTCATTGACCAACTCCGTTTTAACGAAGCGGGGCTGATTCCAGCTGTGGCCCAGGACTGGCTGGACGGGGCAGTGCTGATGGTGGCCTGGATGAACCGGGAGGCCATCGAAGCAACCCTGCGCAGCGGTGAGGTGCATTACTGGAGCCGCTCACGCCAGGAGCTTTGGCACAAGGGGGCCACCAGCGGTCACGTTCAGACGATGCGGGAGATCCGCTACGACTGCGATGCCGACGTGCTGCTGGTGACCGTGGAGCAGGCTGGGGATGTGGCCTGCCACACCGGCTCCCGCAGCTGTTTCTACGAAAACAGCGATGCACGGACCACAGGTGGCGCCGAGGCCCTAGCGCCACCAACGGATGCTTGCACCGAACTGTTCCGGGTGATCGAAGGGCGACGCGAGAAACCGGAAGAAGGCAGCTACACCAACAAGCTGCTGGCGGGGGGAGACAACAGCATCCTCAAGAAAATCGGCGAGGAGAGTGCTGAATTCGTGATGGCCTGCAAAGACGACAATGCCGCCGAGATCGCCGGCGAAGCGGCGGACATCATCTTCCACATGCAGGTGGCATTAGCCCATCACGGCGTGAGCTGGCGGCAGGTGCAGGAAGTGCTGGCCGCGCGGCGGGGTGCCCCCCGCCGGCACTAAGGCAGGCAGGGGCTGTCGCTGCTGATCACCACTTGATCGCCCAGCTCCACGGTGTCCAACAACACCCCCATGGTGAGCTTTCCGGCGTTGATGCACCCGCCAGTCACCGCCTTGCCGATCCGGCTCTCGTCGTTGGTGCCGTGAATGGCGAAGCTGTACCAGCGGAAGACGCCGTCGTAGGTGTTGAAGCGGAAGGGCTGCTCGGTTGCCGGCATTGGAGCCAGGCTGATGTAACCGATGCCGTACTCACCGGTTTCCCCATCACCTTTGAAGTCGATGGAGTTCATGTTGGTGAAGAGGGTCTCGCGCAGCTCGTCTTCTGTCTTCCCGGATTGCTCCACCAGGGAGGGGTCCATCTCGAAGCGATCGTCGCTGAGGATGGCGTTCACCTCAAAGGTTCCAAGCGGCGTGACGCCTTCTTCAAAGGTGGTGCCTTCACAGCCGATGCCATGGCGCCCATGGCCAACGGTGAAACGCAGAGGCCCCTCAGCACGATCGAGAACCCCTTCACTGGCTGACGGATTGCTGCGGTCCAGCTGGATCCGAATCGGTTCGCGAGCCTGGGGCTCCAGCACGGCGGTGCTGGTGTCAGAACGGCAACCCACCAGGCTGACCATCAATCCGGCCATCACCAGAGAACGGACCAGGTCCATGCATCGACCACGACTTCCGGCAGCATGCCGCGGCCGGATGGCGGCGTCACTCAGGCGACACAGATTCGGCCGGTTCGGTGGGCTGTCGAATCGTCAAACCGAAACGGGTGGACTGCTGCATGACCCACGCCAGCGTGAGGCGATCCCGCTGCGATGGCACCAACACCGGACGCTCGCCCTGGCTGATCGCCAGAACATCAGTGGGAACCGAACTGTGGCCCCAGAGGCCGAAGGCGTGACCCAGTTCATGCAGAGCGGTGGCCTGCAGTGCTTCAGCTCGCAGCCCTGGTGACACCATCACCTTCACCAGGGGTTCAAGCCTTCGGCGGCCCTGACGCTGCACGTCTACAACCTGAAGTTGTGTGCGTCCGTTGCTGGCGCGCCACACCCCAGCCACCTGCCGGCGGGCCGGACGCTGCCGGTGAATCAACACGTTCGCCTGGTCCGGATTGTCCACCAGCGTGAGCGGAACCAGTGCACGCCAGGTGGTCAGCGCCGATGACACCTGATCAAGCCAGCGTTGGTCCCAGCGGTTGGCCGGCGTGGCGGCGGCGGGCTGAACCCACACGCACCAGTGCTTCAGCACCGGAGGGCCCAGGGAGGTGGTGGCGATGGAGGAGGCATAGCCCGGCCTCTGGCCTGGAGGCTGGCGTTCCAAAGCCACCTGCAGGGTTCGCACCTGCTGTTGTGGAGGACAGAGCTCGGGCTGCATCAGGCGGCGGGAAGACCCACACCGCGGGCCATCAGGGTCGCCATCAACGGAATGCTGGCGAAGCCGACCAGTTCAATGTTGATGATCCAGGCCAGACGCTTGGCCAGGGCTTCGCTCACCTTCGGCAGCTCACCCTTGCGCAGGGGAATCGCCCAGAGGATGTAGGTGATCGTGGGATACAGCGACAGGCCTCCCACGGAGAGGTAAAGACCAACCTTCCACCAGAACAGCGGATTCTGGGTGTAGAACTCAGCACCCTGGCCGAAGTGGATCACCCGCAGGATTCCACTGACAAGAAGAGCCAGGGCAGCGATGCCATAAACGATGTCGGTGATCACCATCGCCGTGGCTTCCTGGCGATTCGGATCCGCTTTGATCAGCTTCCGCTCCAGCACCAGAGCGCCAAAGCAGAGCATGAAGCTGAGGTAGTGAACGTAGGCAACGCCGGCGTTTTTGGCGATGTCGGACGTGAGAGCGACGGCCAGGGGCATGGGCGTGGCGGCGGAAGGTGCGGCGACCTTAGCCACCCAATTGAATTAACAATGAAAGATTCACTTCAGCAACAGGAAGAAAGAGTGAAATAGCGCACAAAGTATTAATTCGGGAGTCTTTATTATGACCGCCAGAAAAAAACACTTTGGTTCTAGGTTCAATTCAGCCGTATCGTCATGATGACGAGTTCTCTGAGTGCTTTTCTCGGCGAAATTGGTCGCCATCAACTGCTCACTCCAGAACAGGAACTCATGATGGGGAGGAAGGTTCAGGCGATGGTCGCCATCACAGAACGCTGTCATCTGGCTGGCGGGAGTGGCCCAGCCTGTGAGTACAGCGATGAAGAAAAAGGCGTGATTCGCCGTGGCGAACGGGCCAAGAATCAGATGATTACTTCCAACCTTCGTCTTGTCGTCAATCTGGCCAAGCGTTATCAGGGCAAGGGTCTGGATCTTCTCGATCTGATTCAAGAGGGCACCCTTGGCCTCACCCGTGCCGTCGAGAAATACGACCCCACCCGCGGCCATCGTTTCTCCACCTATGCCTACTGGTGGATTCGGCAGGGGCTGAATCGAGCGCTCTCCACCCAAAGCCGCACGATTCGCATTCCCGTGAATGTGAACGAAAAGCTCACCAAATTGCGGGCTGCCAAGGCACGCTTGATGCAGCGCAATGGCCTCAGCCCCAGCGGAGAGCAACTCGCGGAGTTCATGGAGATCCCCATCGCTGAGGTGGAAGATCTGCTGGCCTGTGAACTGCGCAGCGTCACCGTGAGCCTGCAGGGGGTTGTGAAATCGAAATCGGATCCTTCCGAGCTGGTGGATGTGCTGCCAAGCGAGGAGCTCCCGCCGCTGGAAAGGGCCGAGATCGCTGAACGCACCGCGTCCGTGTGGTCTTTGCTGGCCAAAGCCAATCTCACCCCGAAAGAACACACCGTTGTGACCCTGCGCTTTGGGCTGGATGGCACCAACGAATGGCGCACCCTTGCCGAGGTGGCACGCCACATGAACTGTTCACGGGAATATTGCCGTCAGGTGGTGCAGCGGGCCCTGCGCAAACTGCGCAAGACGGGCATTCAAAGCGGACTCGTGGAATCCACACCCTGAAGATCGGCACGCCCCGCTGGCGTCTTGCGGAGGAACTGGGGAGAGTGGATCCAACCGGTTCCCTCCGCATGACTGACCAGGCTGCGCGAACCACCGTTGAAGCCGACGTGCTTGAACGGGAGGTGATCGACGAAAACCTGCTGCGGCGCCTGTTGCAGCGGGCTGGCAGAGGTCTTGCCGCCCCAGCCCTGGAAGCCCTGGAGTTGATGCTTGACCCCGGGACCCCCTCAGCCGCACGGCTGACGATGCTCGCTGCCCTGAGTTATCTACTGATGCCCACCGACCTGATTCCAGACCTGCTGCCGGTGGCCGGTTTCAGTGATGATCTGGTGGCGCTCACGGCCATGGTGGGTCTGTGGAGCAATCACGTCACTCCCGCCATCCGGATGCGAGCTCGCCGCAAACTGGATCGCTGGTTTCCCCTGGCGCACTGAATCGCTGAACTGAAACCGCTGAACTGAATCGCTGATCAATGTCTGGCTGGACCCCTGAATTTGAAGCGGACTTCACTCTGCTGCTGAAGGACTGGTTAAAGCAGCAAGGGCGCACCCAGGCCGACCTGCGTCGAAACCTGCGCGCTGTGTCGACCCGAATGCCTGCCCTGCTTGAGGTGCTGGAGCGCGAACACAACATGCGTGGACTGGCTGGACTGGCTGATCGGCTCTGCAGCGTTGAAGCCGAATGGCACGGCCAGCCTTCCAGCGAACCTGCCGGTGTGGCAACGGCCGACGAAGATCCGTTCGGGCAACTTGATCTGCTTTTGCAGGAAATTCGAGACGACTGCACCGATTAACCGCTGACAGGGGCAAAGTGGTGGCTCAGACATCGCCCCGATGACGCGAAATCACCTCCTCAGCGCCTCCGTTCTGTTGATGATGTCGGTGTTGGGCGCTTCCTCGGCCCATGCGCAAACCGAGGGGTGGCTGCGGGGACCGGGTAGCGCCACGGGCAAAGACAGCAAGATTGAAGCCGATTGCATCAAGGCAGAGGACGGCTCCGTCACCTGCGACACCAAGGTGGTCAACCCGGCCAGCGACACCAAGGCTCGCCCTTACTACAACCCCTTCAACGACTGAAGCCCGTGAGTGAACCCACGCGTTCCAAGAGAAGTTTTCTCGGTTTCGTTGATGCAGGTGAGCGCGAGGTCGCCAGACTGCTCACCCTGATCACAGCCGTGGTGATCAGCGCCGCCATCATCCAGCTGATTGTTTCCTTGGGCTCCAAATTGCTGACTGGGTCAGCGGCAACATGGTTGGGCGATGACCTGATCAAGATCCTTGGCGATCTGCTCACCGTGTTGATCGCGCTTGAGGTGCTGCAAAACATCACCAGTTACCTAAGGCGCCACGTGGTGCAGATCGAACTGGTTCTGGTCACCGCACTGACGGCGGTGGCTCGCAAGGTGATCGTGCTGCCCTCCGGTGCTGAAAACAAACCCCAGCTGCTAGTGGGCCTCGGGATCGCTGTCGTCTCACTTTCAGCGGCTTACTGGTTGGTGAAGCGTGCGAACGCCACTCCCTCCAGCAAACGACTGGGCCGCGGAGGATCAGCCATCAAGCTTGATTTCCAGGACTGAGGCTTCACGAACAAAAGGAAGGCCGCCCTTCCCGATGGAAAGACGGCCTAACTCGCTCGTTTGCGCATGGCAATCGACCTCAACTTCAGTGTCTGATGCCTTGGAAAAACTCCTCCAGCAATGGAACTGAGACAGGAGGGTTGAAGCGTCTGGCTCAAGGCACCCTGGCGCCATCGGGTCCAGGTGTGAAGCGGCTCTCCTGCGGGGCACCTACGAACGATGCAGAGGGGAGTCGACTGGCTTGACGCTCTTCGTTGTCGCGCCAGACGAATCGCTTACGAATGGGTGGAAACTGTTGGAGCAGGGGCCAGAAAGTCAGTCTGCTTCTCCGGTCTGCTGGGGTGGAGTGTCGTCCGTCATGGGCTCCTCCGATCTCGATGCCCATAGTTTTGTGCCTTCCGGGCACAAAGTCATCAGTATTAAGGCGCATTGCCTTGAGGGCCTGAACGATCGATTGTTGGGATGGCGTGCCTTTCAGTTGGTTTCAAGCCTCGGGCTGGTTGTCGACGCCCCTTGATGCCCGTTCTTCCGCTGTGAGGTATTCCTCGATGAGGGGGGAGTGTTCGCCCCGCTGAACGGCGCTGATCTCCCGTTCGATGTTCTGAATGAACAGCTCGTTCCCGTTCCGCTTGGCCACCGCAAGCACACGCTCGAGGCGTTCAAGTTCCGCCTGCTGCTCGTTATTCATGCCATGGAACGTCAGTGATTTCCCACGCTGGCAGGGTTGGATCAAGAACGCTTAACAAGCTGGCCTGACGTGTTGCTGAGCTCGATTGGTTGTGCTCTGAGGCTGAGGTCAAAACCCGCTTATGCAGCCTCTGATTCCTCCTCCTCATACAAAGCCTTGAGCTGATCGAGCTCAACCATCAGATATTGAATTTCAAGCCAGTCAGTCGAGAGGTCAATGGCGGTTTCCAGGCGGTCAATCTGACGCTTGAGAAGCTCCGGCATTCCGCCATCTGGCTGCATGGCTCCCATGTAACCGCGCATAACGCTGGATGCAAGACGGTTGCTGACGACGATTGAGGGAAGGGCTTGCAGCGATCTATCCCGCCGTGTTTGCCCTCACAGACAAGCTGTTTGGCCTGTGGGAATGTTCGTTGGCCTCAACACCTTCCATGACCTTTTTGATGCACTGGTCGTTCAAGACCGGCTACCACGAAATTGCTGCCAAGAAGTTCCTGGCAACGGGTGCGCCTTTCCCCGAGTGCAAGTCCTGGAAGCGTTGGCACGCACCGGGCTCCGTTGAGGGCTGGATTCTCGTGGAGGCAGACAACGCCGATGCCTGTTACGAGCACGCCGCGGAGTGGGCCGAGTGCCTCGACTGGGAGGTCACCCCGGTGCTGTCAGATGAGCAAGCTGGCCCCCTGATTGCCAAGGCCTACAGCTGATCGTCTGATTGGAGCGATGCCCCTCAACAATCCGAGGGGCTTCATAACCCGTTTGAACCATTCCGAGACGTATTCGTTGGAGTGGCTTCGTCGTAGACGCCCCCTGATGGATTCGAACCATCAA
>ENA-UENW01000125-UENW01000125.1-marine-metagenome-genome-assembly--contig:-NODE-125-length-44267-cov-3.358593_pt1 | contig 44267 bp, 35 predicted proteins | sample MGYA00237876_ERZ529329 | MGnify/ENA primary metagenome ERZ529329 (study PRJEB26372, sample SAMN05368346) | marine metagenome | biome: cultured habitat; feature: ocean water; material: water; isolation... | reverse complement strand
GGAGGTTGATCGGCTGGTTCAAACGCTAAAGGGCATACATCCAACTGCTACTATACTTTGTGGAGATCATGGTGTATTTCCGACAGATAAGATATTTGAGGTTAGACCTTTCCACGATGAACGAACGAGTCAAATGACCGCAGAAGCTCCCACTGGCTCACATCGACACAATGACATCACAACCTTTACCTTGTCTTTTGATCGTCCATTCCGACTAGACACCTTGGCCAACGAATTAGTGAGGCTAGCGCGACTTTACCGGCATCAAGTCTACCGAATCAAAGGAATAATCGCTGTAAACAACACCCCAACTCGAGTTGTCATCCAATCTGTACGAGATAGCTTCGTGTTAACAGACGGCCCACCCTGGGGACCAGACTCTGAGCGGATCAGCCAAATCGTTTTTATCGGAAAAGATGTAAAAAAACAATCCATCGAAAAGCTGTTAAGTAGACACTTGATCAAGTAACAACTCCTTATTTCAACCTCCAAGTCATACGAATAACCTGTATTAGCAATTCAGGTCACGTTTTACAAATGCAACATTATTGCATTTGTGATTAAATGGCTTATATTTACAATCACATTGAATTAGTGTTGAAGATATGAACCTGACAAAAACGCCGTTCACCAATGCTGCTATTGGAAACGATCCTGAAATACTTCGCGATATCCATTTGCAGCCGGTAAACATTGCCATCTACGAACGCGAAATATTACCAACTCAAACGGAACTCGATCACATTCTGGAACAGTCAATCGAATGTCGAGCTAGTGGGTCAATTGCAGAAGTCACGGCAACGCTGCGCACCTATTTTGCGGAGACAATCCCCGAACAGCAAGCGCTACTAGACGATATACTAGAAGTGCTTCAGCTGTTTGAAAAATCAACAGAGATATCCTCTTTTCGTCTCCTCCTAGCCACTGTAAGCACGAATATGTGCCGTCGGTTTCATACCGATATTAATGACCTACGCCTACTTTGCACCTATGCTGGCCCAGGGACGCTTTGGCTCCCGAATGAAGCGGTAAACCAGAAAGCCTATCAAGGCGGACGTAGCAATATGGACATTGTTGCGAATGAAGGCTTAATTCAACAAGCCCAGACTGGAGATGTGGTCATTCTGAAAGGTGCACTCTACCCTGACGCTAATCCTGTATTACATCGTAGCCCTAGTATCGAGCAGACGCAAGGGAAAAGACTCCTTCTCAGAATTGACAACAACGAATCTCATAATCTCTGGTCGTAGACCAATAGACCCCAAAAAACAGAATACATGATTCCGATGACTTTTGAAGAATGGAGAGACTGCATTGTCAACGACTGCAGAATTAAACTAACCGCAGAGTTTGCACAAAAACGCCTGGCAGTCTACGAAAACGCTAAAAGCAAAGAGACCCAGCAATTTGTGAAGCTTTACGGTAAGGCACACCTGAGAAACGTCATTATGTGGCTAAAGCGAGTTGAAGTCAGTCGATCGGCTTAACCTATACCTCCAAATACTCGGGTTTACTAGCTTTCGCTACGCTCACTTTTCTATACCCTTTCGCAGCACGCACATAAGAAGACCGAATGGCAAAGAATGATTTTGAGGTAATAATTATCGGTGGTAGTTACGCAGGGCTTTCCGCAGCCATGGCATTAGGACGAGCCTTGAGGAAGGTTCTAATTATCGACAGTGGATTACCATGTAATCGACAAACACCACACTCGCACAACTTCATTACGCAAGATGGTGAAGAACCAGGTGTAATTGCAAAAAAAGCTAGAGAACAACTACTTCAGTACGATACAGTAAGCTTCGTAAACGGCCTGGCGAAGCGTGGAACGAGAACTGAAAATGTTTTTTCCATTACCACGCAAAATGATGAAGTCTTTACTACAAAGAAGCTCATTTTTGCAACTGGCATAAAGGATATAATGCCCGCCATTGAAGGCTTTTCGGCATGCTGGGGTATATCAGTTATCCATTGTCCGTATTGCCACGGCTATGAAGTACGGAATGAAAAAACGGGCATTCTGGCCAATGGAGATATTGCCTTTCACTATGCTCAACTTATTCGCAATTGGACAAAGGATCTTACGATTTTCACAAACGGTAAGTCGACCCTATCGAAAGAGCAACTGGAAAAACTTGCCGAGCACCAAATTCCGGTAGTTGAAACAGAGATCAGCCATATAAAACACAAAGAAGGTGCGCTTGAGCAAGTTGTTTTCAACGATAAATCAGCCATTGCTCTTAAAGCAGTTTATGCCCGTCCGGATTTTGAACAGCATTGCAAAATTCCACAACAACTGGGCTGTGAATTGACTGAGCAAGGCTTCTTAACCGTCAACATGTTTCAAAAAACGACAGTAGACGGCATCTTCGCTTGTGGCGATAATTCAAGTCCACTAAGAGCTGTTTCCCATGCGGTTGCAACGGGCACCATAGCGGGAGCAGCGTTGAATAACGAAATGACTGAAGAAGAGTTCTGAGACCAAGGAACTTCATACTTGGTCTACCATACACGAAGAAAAAATAATGAGTTAGACAAGGTGGCACTTTCCTACTAGTGCCATTCTCACTTAACTGTAGTAAACGGACGGTAGAGAACGGTTATCCTATCAAAAATGCAACAATATTGCATTTGAATTAGAGTTGATTATATTTGCAATAGAGTTGCATTTACTTTATTAAGATCATATAGCGATGATTCTTAATGACTCCAATAATATCCAAATAGACAAGAAGAAAGTTCAACATGACAGCTACCATAAGCAAGAAGCTACCAGTAACCGTCTTAAGCGGTTTTTTAGGTGCCGGAAAAACCACCTTACTCAACCATGTTCTGCACAATAAAGTAGGCCTTAAAGTAGCCGTAATCGTCAATGACATGAGCGAGGTGAATGTGGATGCCGAACTGGTAAAAAGTGAGAATACGCTTTCCCGTACGGAGGAGAAGTTGGTAGAAATGAGCAACGGTTGTATTTGCTGTACCCTCCGCGAGGATCTGATGATTGAGGTGGAGCGCTTAGCTAAAGAAGATCGCTTTGACTACTTACTCATTGAAAGTACCGGTATTAGTGAGCCAATCCCAGTAGCACAAACCTTCTCCTTCGTGGATGAAGAAAGCGGAATTGACCTTTCTCGCTTCAGCTATGTTGACACCATGGTAACCGTGGTTGACGCCTTCAATTTCTTCAAGGACTTCGGTAGCCCGGAGACTTTGATGGATCGGAACCTGACGGACATGGACGGAGATTACCGGACCATCGTAAACTTACTGACTGATCAGATCGAGTTTGCTAATGTCATCATTGTGAACAAGACTGACCTTGTTGAAGAGACGCATCTGGGGGTATTAAAAGCAGCGATTAAGAAGCTAAATCCTTCCGCCAAAATTATCGAATCCAGCTTTAGCAAGGTACCTCCTGAAGCTATCCTAAATACGGGTTTATTCGATTTCGAAGAAGCCGAACAAAGTGCCGGCTGGCTAGAAGAATTGAACAAAGAAGAACATACCCCAGAGACAGAGGAGTATGGTATTGGTTCGTTTGTCTACCGTACTAGGAGGCCCTTTGAGCCAGTTCGATTCTGGCACTACGTGCAGCATAAGTTCCCACACACGGTGATTCGTAGTAAGGGGTTGTTTTGGTTAGCTTCTCGCCCGGGTCAAGCATTAGTATGGGGCCAGGCCGGTGGTTCATTACGGGCCGATAGTGCTGGTGTTTGGTGGTGCAGTATGCCTTTTAGCGAGCGTTCTCGCTATGCCAGTTTTGTAGATAATCAAAAGCTCATTGAATCTGATTGGGATAGTGACTTTGGCGATCGCAAGACGGAAATCGTATTCATTGGCCAAGATATGGACGAAGAAAAGATCCGTAAGGAATTGGATGCCTGCTTAGCCAAGGATAGAGAATTAAGTGATGGACGATGGACAAGAGGCTATGAGGACTCATGGCCTGTCCCAAGAGCTTATCCTGCTCGATCATAACCCATTTTGCCGATTGTCGAATTCAGCTGCGAGAATCAGTAAGGTACCAGAATGGTGGCTCAATAGGCCACCATCATATTAAGGCTCAAACATCAATTACGGATGGTTCAGACCAGCGACCTTAGCTATCAGTATCCAGCCATCAAACAGATGGAATTTCCTGATCTCCAAGTGGAGGCCGGGCACGGACTACTGATTCATGGCGAATCTGGTTGCGGAAAAACCACGCTGTTGCATCTGCTCGCTGGTCTGCGAAAACCTACTACCGGATCCGTCTCCATAGGAGGTGAGCAAGTGTCTGAACTGTCTAGCCCGAAACTGGATCAATACCGAGGTCATCACATTGGCATTATCCATCAACGGCCGTACTTCATCGAGTCTTTGTCTATACTGGACAACCTACTTCTATCCCCTTATTCCGCTGGCAAGAACAAGGCAATAGCGGTAGCTAATCGACTTAACATAAGGGATGTTCTAAACCGGTATCCCAACCAATTAAGCATGGGGCAGAAACAGCGGGCTACCATCGCCCGTTCTGTCATGAATGGGCCTCGGGTCATCTTAGCAGACGAGCCTACCAGTGCCTTGGACAATAAGAACTGCTCTTATGTAATTGACCTCCTACTAGAGGAAGCTGTAGTCAATGATGCAGCTCTGATAATCGTAAGTCATGATGACCGATTACGCTCGGAGATCGCTAACCAAATTGATCTCAGTACCACCATTAATTAACTAAACTCGAATGCTAGGGAAAATAGCCTGGAAGAACATCTTGTACAAACCACTGAACTCAGCCTTATGCATTGGGCTGCTGCTCTTCGGTGTTGGGATCATCTCGCTACTGCTCCTGATCCAGCATCACTTAGAGCAAAAGTTTGAGCAAGATTTCCAGGATATTGATTTAGTTATTGGTGCCAAAGGCAGCCCGCTACAACTGGTTCTTTCCTCCATTTATCACCTGGATACGCCTACCGGAAACATCAAACTAGCGGAGGCTCGGAGCTTCATGGAACACCCGCTAGTGGAAGAAGCCACTCCCCTAGCCTATGGTGATTCCTACCGCAGTTATCGCATCTTGGGTACTACCTCCGACTACTTAAAAAAATACGATGCTCAACTGGCTCAGGGACGAGGTTTTACCAAGTCTATGGAAGTGAGTATAGGGGCCGAAGTCGCAGAGAAAATTGGTTTGCAGTTAGGTGATAAATTTGAAGGGAACCACGGTGAATTACCACATGGGCAGGCTCATGAGCACCACCCTTATACGGTAGTAGGCATTTTGGAAAGAACCAATACCGTAGTTGATCGCCTGATATTAACTGATTTGGAAAGCGTATGGCAGGTTCATGTAGATCATACTGATAACCAACCATCCATTGATCCTGTCCAGGCTACAGAACTAGATTTTGGACGGGCTTTCAACAACAAACGATCCGAACAGGCCATCACAGCGGACAGCATGGAGGTCACGGCAGTTCTATTGAAGCTAAAAACTAAGCAGGCGGCCTTGGATATGCCCCCATTGGTGAATGGACAAACGAATATGCAAGCGGTCCTACCCGCTTTCGAGGTAAACCGCTTTTTCTATCTCCTGGGGGTTGGAGTCACAACCATTAAGCTCATTACGGGAGGTATTATGCTAATGGCTGGGTTTAGCATGTTTTTTGTGCTGTACAGCAGACTCCGCGATCGTAGATACGAGTTGGCACTGATGCGCACAGTAGGCTATCGCCCTCGGCAGCTCTTTGGTCTCCTCGTCCTAGAAGGCTTATTTCTAGCGGGTTTAGGATATGCCCTAGGTTGGATCCTAAGTAGGGTCGGCATAAGCCTCATCCGACAACAAGCCCAAAATGATTTTGATCTCCACTTCGATGCCAGTTGGGTACAGGGTGAAGGCTGGTTACTATTAATCACCTTTTTGATTGGTGTTCTATCAGCCCTTTTGCCCGCTTGGCAGGCCATGCGGATGGACGTATCAGCAATATTATCAGAAAGCTAAAATCATAACCAATATTTAAACCTCAATTCTTCTAGCCATGCTACAAAGAAAATTCGATCAGGTCGTGAAAGGCCATTTTCCAAATGCTACGGATGCTAAGGACACCTCGATCCAGTACCTCGGAAAAATGCAAATTGAGCACAAAATCGACATCTCCAAAGTGTTGATGGCAACCTCCGTATGCTCGGACGATATCAATATCCCATCTACCACATTCTTCAATGTACTATTTGGCCCCTTCATTATGGGCGGCCTAGGTGGATTGCCATTTGCTGGTCAAACAGGTATGACCGCATTTGCCCACCATATTCCTGATGGAGGTAGTGCATTTATCTTCTATGGACCACACATCGGTATTACGCTCGATGGTGACCTAGGAAAGATGTATCGTCCACGCCAAGAGGACACAGGGAATTCGTGCGGAGCGCTAATGCTTGCCCTGGATCGCTTCCAAGACGGTAATTACAGCCCTGTCATCAATGATGATGACTACCAGCAAATGAAGCTGGAGGAAAGTCTACTCCCGTACAGAGAAGACATCCTGAATAGTGACAACCCTCAGAAGGCAATCACTGAAGCCACTTACGAGATCATCGACAAAAAGATCCATGATCACCTAAAGTCATGCAAGGGTGAATTCCATGCAGATCACGTGACACTGCTGGGCGGAATCATTATCAATACCGACTACGGTCTTGATGACTATTTCGACGCGAGAAACTTTGAGGTAATCGATATGAAAAGCCTCTAATCTTAGCTATTAGCAGAGGGACAAAGGAGGAAAGTAAATGTTGGTAGGAATCGACCAGTCGACACCACTTTCCTCCTTTCCTAGCAGCTACTTAGGACATTAATCATGCGTAAGCATCTATACTTTGTTTGCCCAACCGATAATCTAGAGAACATTATCGATGGTGAATCTAAGCAGGAGAACTACTATTGCACCTCCTTGGGCAACTCTATAGCATTGGATACCGATACCTTAGGACAGTTGGGCCTCTTGCTAGAATCAAAAAACATAGAGAAGATGTCATTTATTCTAGCAAGTGACAATCGCATTGTATCAGATGCATTGGAGAAACAGAACTTTTTGGAGGTAGAAGGTCTACGCAGTTTCTACAGCCAGATCCTAAGACAAAAAAATCACGCTGAGGTATCGTGGCAGACCTACGACTACCGTTTCCTCCTACTTTCGTATCACCTGAACAACAAGATTAGAGAACTCCGAAAGGGACTGAGAAATCTGACTCACCTTCCCCTAACTATAGACGGTTGGATATATGACAGGCGGGAACGTAGATTCAGTGAAATCTACTTTGATTCAGTTTGTATGGAAAGCTTTGCCTTAAATTGAAAGTCTATCTTTAGAGCTGGTTTTTTGCTGCCTAATTTCGACCGCCTCGCGTCGGCATCTATCTAAATTTATATACTATGAAAAGGAGGAAATTTGTACAACTGTCTAGCTTGGGGGTATTTGCAACGCCCTTAGCTAAATTCTCTGCAAAATCAAATTCTTCTTTTCTCAACTCCGCCGAGGTTATTGTGGTTGGTGCCGGCACTTTTGGTGTTTGGACGGCTTTTCATCTCCGTCAAATGGGGGCAAATGTCACACTATTAGACGCCTATGGCCCTGGTAACTCTAGAGCGAGCTCCGGTGGAGAAACCAGATTGATACAAGCTGATAATGATAATCCAGTTTATGTACAAACAGCTATACGATCCTATTACTGGTGGAAACAGATTGAGGAAATGTCTGGCCATCAAGTAGTGCTATCGACTGGTCGTCTATCCATGTCGAAGCAGGAAAGCTATCGGGAACAGGTGCTCAGCAGGCAGAAACAGCACCGATCACAAGGCATTGACAACACAGAGTTGCTGACTCAAGATGAAATCAGGTATCGATGGCCACAAATCTATTCTGACGACATTGCCTATGCGATGTGGAACGATGGTGGTCCTGCGGGCAGTACACTAATGGCCCGAAAAGGATGTCAAGTGGTCGCAGGCGAGTTTGAGAAGCAGGGCGGCAGCTTGCGCATTGCTCACGGAATGCCGGTTCTGAACAATGGCGTCGTTGAAGGCATCAACACCGGCAATGAAATCCTTACGGCTCAATACTATGTATTCGCTTGCGGACCTTGGCTATCTAAGATATTCCCAGAACTTCTGCCGCCAAAGCTAAAGGTTCAAAGAAGAGATGTACTGTTCGTTGGAACACCTGCCGGCAACAGTCAATTTTCGCATCCTAACATGCCGGAATGGAGCGTCACAGGTAGTGGATACTATGGTTTTCCTGACATTGAAGGCAGAGGACTAAAGGTAGCTCCTTATCCAGACTATAATTCTTTTGACCCTGACACAGATGAGCGACTGGTGAACCACTATGAGGTCAAAAGAGCCCATGATTTCGTGAAACATCGATTTCCAGCACTGAGAGATCAACCTATTACGGAAAGCCGCGTCTGCCAGGTAACTTATTCCGTGGATAGTAATTTCATCGTAGATCAGCACCCCACCTCCGAAAACACCTGGATCATTGGAGCAGGCTCTGGACATGGATTTAAGCATGGTCCGGCCATTGGTGAGTATGCCGCACAGCGAATTCTCGGAAACCAAGTCAATCAAGAATTTGATCCTCTTTTTGAGCTGAAGGAAGGGTCTTTTTAAGTTGATTTGAACGTCAAAACTCAACGGACCTTAAATAGGAAGAATATCCTATGGCTCATACTGCTTATTTTTAACTTTTCCTTTGGTCAAATCACAATATTTCCTATCTTTAGTTCAAGGCTCAGATAGAATGTAATATTAAATTAGAGACTCACCCCACATCATCTATTTCTAATTTTTTGTAAAACAACTATCTAAATGTTTAGAACATTACTTTTAGGAGCAATCTGCCTCCTATGGGCCTCTAGTGTGATCGCTCAATCCACTGATTACTACTGGGCAGACAATGATCGTTTAGAACTTACTGCCAGTACCACACACTTCCTTATTACCGCTGATGCGGCTTCCACGCTAACCAGTGCAAAACCAGACAATGTTAAACGGTATGAGAGTTGGGCTCACAAGCCTTACGCCGTTGCCGAATCAGAAAGTCAAATCACTCCTTTTGAGCTTACTGTAGCTTTGGGTTTTGATACTGACGAAGTACAAATCAGCCCAGGATACGCCTTATCTGACGGCTTTATTATTTATCCAACGCGCACCATTGTTGCCAAGCTTTTCAACAAGGAAGACAAAGGTTTGCTGATGGATATGGCCAAACGATTTGGTGTAAAATCCGTTAGCGAAAAGCACGGAACTATTCGTATCGTATTGGAGGATGTAAACGACGCCTTGACAGCTGCTAACAGCTTGAAAGAAAGTGGTTTATTCGAATTCGTACAACCTGACTTCTACGCTCCAATTGAGCGGTATCAGATCAATGATCCTCTCTTTGGCGAGCAGTTTCAAATGAACAATACCGGACAGACGATTGATGGTGTTACTGGCGCCAACGATGCAGACTGTAATGCACTTGAAGCCTGGGGTATTTCTCTAGGTTCTTCGGGTACCACCGTTGCCGTTATTGATGACGGTATGGAGGATCACGAAGACTTCAATAACTCTTCTGGTCAGAGCCGTTACACGAATGGTTTCAGCCCTGCCAACAATGGTAATGGAGATGCTATTAGTGGTAGTGATCACGGTGTAGCTTGTGCCGGTTCTATCGCTGCCAGCCACAACAATATTGGCGTTCGCGGTGTAGCTCCACTGGCTAACATGATCTCTGTCAATATCTTCGTAGGTGGCGAGTCTACACAAGATATTGCTGATGGTATCACCTGGGCGAAAAACGCCGGCGCTGATGTTATGAGTAATAGCTGGGGATATACTTCTTGTACTGCCAACTTCTCGAACATTAATAATGCGATAGCTGATGCTAACTCAAATGGCCGTGGCGGCCTGGGCTGTGTAATCGTATTTGCTTCAGGTAACGGCTACAAGAGCTGTGTTGACTTTCCGGCCAACAACCCTAATGTAATCGCCGTAGGTGCCTTTGCCAACACAGGTATCCGCTCCGCTTACTCCAACTATGGTCCTGCTCTTGATATCATGGCACCATCTAACAACGTTGGTGGTCCTGGTGCAGGCGTTCGTACAACAGACCGTATGGGTGGTCCTGGTTACAACAGCACCAACTACACTAATACTTTTGGTGGAACATCTTCTGCTTGTCCGGTAGTAGCAGGTGTAGCTACACTTCTATTAGGTTACGACGCAAACTTGACTTCTAACCAGGTGAAGAGCATCCTGTACTCTACTGCTATCGACATGGGTCCTTCTGGTCCAGATAACGAGTACGCAAATGGCCGAGTTAATGCGCTAGGCGCCCTACAATCAGCTAGTGGCAACCCACCAACCTGTACAGACGGTGTACAAAATGGCCAAGAAACAGGTGTTGACTGTGGTGGTCCTACCTGTCCTGCATGTCCAGTAGTTTGCTACGAAGGTGATGTTACCTTGACGCTTACTACCGACAACTACGCAAGTGAAACCTCTTGGGTACTTCAGGACAGCGGTGGCAGTACCGTTGCTAGCTGATGGTGATTATACCTTCATCATCAATGACAGCTATGGTGATGGTATTTGCTGTGGTTTCGGAAATGGATCTTACTCGCTAGATAGCGGTTCGGATAATATCGTTTCGGGTGGTGCCTTTGGCTCCTCTGAGTCTACGAGTTTCTGTGTCGAAAACTCTGGTGGGCCAGGTCCAGATACCACACCTCCTACTGACCCTACAAACCTCACTGTAAGTAACGAGCAAGATACGCAGGTGACATTGTCATGGAATGCTTCTACAGACAATGTAGGTGTAACAGGATACGAAGTATTCGTAGACGGTTCTTCTCTGGGAACTACTGCAGGAACTTCTGTTAACATCACCGGCCTTACCGCTTGTACGAGCTATAACTTTGGCGTTCGCGCCTTGGATGCTGCAGGTAATGCTTCTGGCCAAGATACAGCAGTAGGGTCTACAACTGGTTGTTCTGGTGGTGGTGGGACACCATTTACCGAAGCCTACTATTTCGAGTCTGGCTGGGATGGCTGGGCTGACGGTGGCTCTGACTGCTTCCGATATACAGGAACACGCTCTTGGGAAGGATCTTATTCTATCCGTATTCGCGACAACAGTGGCACAGCTTCTGCTATGACTTCTCCGACCTACGATCTTGATGGTTTAGGTAGTGTGGAAATTAGCTTCTACTTCTACCCTAACAGTATGGAGACTGGTGAAGACTTCTGGGTACGGTATAATGATGGATCAGGTTGGCAGACGGTAGCTACCTATGCTAGTGGAACCAGCTTTAACAACAACTCCTTCTACAGCGCCTCTGTAACGCTTGATGCAGCCTCTTATAACCTCACTGATGGTGCACAATTCCGCTTCCAGTGTGATGCCAGTGGTAATGCCGACCGGGTATACATCGACGAAGTTGTAGTAACTGGATCATCTGCCTCTGGAAACGCGGTTGGACCAATCGTAACGATCGAGGAGATTCCTACTATCAGAACATTCGATATCACTGACGATCTCGAAGTAGATATGAAGATCTTCCCGAATCCAGCATCAGAGATGGTTTCTGTTCGTGTTGACGACGAGATTCAGCAGGTAACTGTCTTCAATGTACAAGGCCAACAAATGTTCCGCCGCGACTACAATGAAGGCACTGACCGCGTGAACCTTGATGTGAGTGCACTAGCTACTGGTGTATACATGATTAGCGTTCAAACCGAAGACGAGCTCATTACCGAACGATTGGTGATTCACCGATAGCTCTGAGAAAAAATTTTGATGAAACGATAAGCCCCTGGCTCCATAGTTGGAGCCAGGGGCTTATCGTTTATTACTTTAGAAAACCGGAAAGGCAATGCGTAACTTCTTTCCCTACTGTCTTCCCTTCACCTGAAAGTTCCGCAGCTGCTGCGGGCTCAATGTAGGTAAGGTCTGCTGGATACGACGCTTAATCTGCACGCTATCGGGTAAGAACTGTGTAATCGCTTGCAGCGTGCTTAATGCCGGCACACTCTTGGGATCGATATTCAATAGTTGATTTGCCGCTGTCTCTGCAGTACGAAAATCACCTAACTGCTGAGCGGCCTCCGCTTTAATACGCCAGGCCGCAGTATCATTCGGGTTCTGTTCTATTCGATCATCCGCCTCTTCCATTTTCTTCGTTTCCATCTGATGTTTCGCTCGATAACTTTCCCGAATCTGACCGGTCACCGGTGTTTTGGCCTGCATTTGCTCTAAGCGACTAAGATCCATATCTGCTTGATATAGATCGTTTCGTTCCACACTTATGGCAGCTCTGGCTGCTAGCGCCGTTTCATTATCAGGGTCTTGCTGCAAGGCTCTATCAAAATCCTTATTGGCCGCCATGGTTTGCCCTGTTCTATATTCTAACAGTCCCTTTTGCACCCAGGCCTGTACATTGGTGCTATCTTTTCTTAGCACCTGTTCATAGATTCGAATAGCTTTCTCTTCCTGGCCAGATTTGATGTAGCTATCCGCTTGGATAAGTCCCCATTTGGGTACTGCCTCTACCCCACCCCGTTCAGTGATAACACTATCCAAGAGCTCCGCGGCGAGCGCGTGGTTATCCGTTTCGTGAGCTACTAAACCAAATATTAGGCGCAGACTCATCTTTAGATCCTCAGTCAATTCACCATTGGTGGCTATACTTGACAGGCTACTTACGGTGTCCACTTCAACATTACTGGTCAGTTCTAGATTCGCCAGCGAAAAGTGCTCACTTTCTACAAATTGGAACTTTGTGGTAGTTACAATTTCCGGGGCACCAGCCTTCAGGATCTGTTCGGTAGTTCCCCAGATAATCAGCTGGGCACCACAAGGTCTGGCTAGGCGCTGAGCTTGTCGATTTGTGATGGGGTATGCGTCAGAGTTGGTATCAATATTCTGGGAAAAGACGTTTCCGTAAATCCCATATTCTTCCATTGTCGTCGCCAAATTGATTCGGATCGACCGCCCCACCCCTGCTGGCTTATTGTCTAAGGGCAGAAAAGGTAAAACCAGGATATTGAACTCAGATGCTTCTTCATAAGTTGGACACTTACCCTGTTCTACTTCTCCTTCAGTCACATGGGTAGTCACTCCGTCGTCCTCTTTGTCGTTACCACCGCCAAACATATTGCGCAGCATCAAGAATGAAGCTCCCGCCAATACTAAGGCGACTATTACGCCAATGGCCAGCCAGGGCGTCTTCGCCGGAGCAGTCGCAGCTGGTATAACTTCTGCATCCTCAGGAGCAGGAGTTCCTTCTTCTATGCCAGCTAAGGCAGCCAGCAAGCCATCTGTAATTTGATTAATTGCGAGTCGGGAGTCGTCGAAACTCACTACTCCTCGTTCTTGCTGTTGACGAAGCCTTTTGTACTGTGCCAGTAAGTTGCTCACAGTATCACGCCAGCTACGTTGTGGTTCTTCTGCCGTATTGAGGTACGCCAGTAGTCGTTCGGCGGCTTGTTCGTTCTTCGCCTCCGTTATGAGTCTTCGTACATCGGTCAGGGTGGATTGTAGGTCCATTCTACGTTGGATTAAATAAGAGGTACTACCTACAGTAACTCTAAGCTTTTGGTATACAGTTTCAGGGTACGGAAGTAGTGTTACGCTACCCCCTTTGTTTTCTATCGCGAAATCCGCTTGTAGCTGTGATGCCATCCTTTCAGATCGCATACAAGCGACAAGATAAATAAACAACGCTATTTGCGCTAGGCAGGTCCTTAAGGCCACGTTAAATTAAAGGGCATTGTCGTTATCTTTTGTTAGCAAAATCCAGGATTTCTATCTTGCGGACCTAAAATTTGTCCGCTATGCGCAAAATCACTGCCGACTATATTTACCCGATTTCCACACAACCGTTACAAAATCAAGTCATTATCTGCGATGATAATGGCAAAATCTTTGCTATTGAGAGCATCGATGAGCATGATGCTGCCAGCGTAGAGCATCACGAAGGTGTACTCATACCTGGCTTGATTAATACCCATTGTCATCTGGAGCTTTCTCATATGATCGGCAAAGTAGACACGGGTACTAAATTGATCCCATTTATTACCAATGTTGTACAGTTTCGAGATGCAAGTGAGGAGGAGATCATGGACGCTATTGCGCGGGCAGATCAAGAGATGTATGATGGTGGGATTGTTGCAGTCGGTGATATATCCAATAAACTAGATACCGCTGCGCAGAAAGAAAAAAGCCCCATTCGCTACTATACTTTCGTAGAAATGTTCGACTTCCTGCAGGAAGCTGGAGCCGATAAATGTGTCGCAGACAACTTACCGGTTTATGAGGGCCAAGCGCAAGGTAATGGCAATGCTCGCACCGCTGTTCCGCACGCTCCTTATTCCGTATCGAAGAAGCTCTTTCAGAACATCAATGAACTGAACCAGGGACAGGGCACCGTGAGTATCCACAACCAGGAGACGCCGCCAGAGAATGAGCTGTTCTTGAGCAAAAGCGGTGACTTTCTCAATTTCTACGGTGGGTTCAACATCCCACTTGATGAGTTTAAGGCTACCGGCCAAACAGCTATCCACTACGCATTAGCACATATGGATCCTCGCTGTCGCCACCTCTTTGTGCACAACACCCTGAGCACACCAGAAGATATTGCGGCGGCCCATGCCTGGGGCCAAAATGGTATTTATTGGGCCACCTGCGCCAATGCAAATCTGTATATCGAGAACCGTCTACCAAATTACCAGTACTTCTTGGATGCTGATGCTAAGATGACCATCGGTACGGATAGCCTTACCTCCAACTGGCAGCTCTCCATCCTCAATGAGTTGCAGACTATCAGTAAGTACCAGAGCTACGTGCCCTTTGCTACACTCCTACGCTGGGCCACGCTCAATGGTGCGGAAGCACTGCAGTTTGATGACGAGCTCGGCAGTCTTGAAGTAGGTAAACGCCCAGGTCTTAACCTCCTAACCGGTTTAGCTGGCGACCAACCGGATAATTTCCGCTTCGGCGCACAGACACAAGTAACACGCTTATTGTAAATGATAAAAGGAGGAACTCACTATAAATTCCTCCTCCCGTATACCATTTTGCTAGTATTTCGTGAAGTAGAAGGTTTGGGTAAACTCAACCAATCTACCTAACGTCGGTTAACCACCCAAGGCACCTCAGTGCACCTAAGGGTTTGAACTAAGCACGAACTAACTCAACTAAATTCACCTCCCCAACCTTCAAACCCTCTAACCTTCAAACCATCTCCCTCTTAAACCTCCTGTAACATCCTTTTCACAACTGGAAAAGAAGACTCCCCTGCGCCATGCACAGTAGAGGTATTCCCCTCTTCATTCAGGGCTTCCCCAGAAAAAAACACTTTACCATCTAGCGGTTCGAGCAACGTACTGATGATATCGTCCATCCCACTTCCATGGTGAGAGTAAGAACCTTGAATATAAGGCTCTGCCGACCAGTTTTGGATGACGTGATTTTGGTAGTGCTGCGAAGCCTTACCATCAAAAATCTCATCTAGCTGTTCCATGACGCGATTAATGATAGCCTCATCTGATCCTAAGCTGGTATACTCGGCAGCAGACTCGCCTACATTGAATAGCGCCAAAACATGGTCCGGACTATCCTTTCGGAAGGCGGCATCGTAAAAGATCTTATCATCACCAGAAACAATATCGCCGAGTCCACCGATGTAAGTTAAATCTGGGTAGAAGCGTTCGGCAAAGGAGATAAAAACCTTAATGCCGTCTGGAAAGTCGATACGATCCAAAGCATCTGTCTTATTGGTGGGCAGACCTGGAATGAAATCGATTAGTCCTTTTTGCAGAATACTCACGGGTACCGTTACTAGTACTTTGTCGGCCGTGTATACATAACCATTATTGGTTCGCACAGTAACGCCTGTGCCACTGTAATCGATGGTCTCTACCGGGCTATTGTAACGGATGTTGTCCGCAATATTTGGTACGATATAGTCGGCAAAAAAGCTGTACCAGGTCGTGCGCTTGAACTTGTACTCGCTATAGAAATGAGAGAATATATTTCGGCGCTTTAACTCCCCGTCCTTCCACAGAGAGATCGTCTCTGGTTGATAGGTGATCAGATCTACATCTGCATTGACCTGGGGGTCATTAATAAGGCGCGAAAGTACTGCAGGATCGGTATGGATCCACTCTGCTCCTAAATCAATTGGGAATTCCGCAAAATCAGAAATCTCCTTGACGCGACCTCCAAAATTGCCGGATGCTTCCAAAATCTCAAAATCAACGCCGTATTGTCTCAGTAAGTGGCCAGCTGTAAGGCCTGCTGCACCTGCCCCAATAATCAAAACTTTACCATCAAAATTCACATCAAAGTCTCCAAGTGTAGTGAGATATTCCTTTGAACAACCACTCAATAGTGTGGTGAAGAATCCAGCGCCCAATCCCAAGGCGGCAGCTTGACGAAGAAATGTTTTTCTATCCATGGTTCACGTTTTTTTGAGGTCAGTTATTTTGAAGGAGAGAGTGAGTAGGACAACCCGAGTTCGAGGAAGACCGCACCATCTGGTTTTCGTTCAGCATGTAGTTTCGGGCCATAGGAAGCACTTAGATAATAGCCCAGGCGGTCATTTAGCATACGCCCCATCGAAGCATTGATTGTTGGTACTACGTATTGACGGTTATCTCGTTCTTTACTGGTTATGCTACCATCAGCCAGATTAACGCGTAAGCCTGTTATTTCTGAGTGGAACATATATCCCAGGCCCACTCCAAGTTGACGAAAGCGTAGGCGCCCTTTCCGTTCTGTTGTTCGCCGCAGGGCTATTCCTCCCCGTACTAGGGCCGACTGGAAATTCTCAGGATTGGTAAATGCTGCCAGCTGGGGCTGAAAGACCAAATGATGCTGAGCGCTAGTACTACTAGAAAAAAGATCTGTAGAAACATAAATATCAGCTCCTAGGCTTACACCGGGCTCAATACCAAGCTGACTGAAATAACCTGCCGTTAAAGTATTCTGAAGTGAATTGCTTTGTGCAAACAGCCCAGCATGTAACCCCAAGCCGAGAATTAGTGAAATAAGAGTGAGTTGCTTCATGTCTTTTAGGTTTACAGCAGCAAATGTAGTCGGCTAGAGCAGGCGCTGCTGGAATGATCTTTGAGTGCATAGAAACACCCTACGAGCGGTCATTGATGCAAGATTAACGGGCACCGAATCGCTTATCCTTAAATTCTGCCCGCCGATAGGGTGCAATTGAACACTAGCAGATAATCATTGGAGGGCTGCGCCCGAATTAGCTATTTTTGAGGCCATGATACGAGTACCATCCTTCCAATTATGAAAAGCCTCACCACTGGACAAAAGAATGCATTGATACAATCGGGCTTCTGGTTGTTGCTATTTCTGGTCTTCCTTTTAGACCAGCTATGGTACAGTGATGCGGGTGATGCTTTCTTCGATGCCGTTATGATGGTGACTTGGATTGCAATAGGAGCTTACTTTAATTTACATGTACTCGCTCCTAAGCTATTCGACGCCAAGCGATACTTCTGGTATGTAGCGGCTGTAATTGCGACTGGTGTGGTCTGCTCTTCTCTAGATTACATCGTCACCTGCTTCTATTACGAAGAATACGAAGAGGAAGCTAGTTGGTCCTACTATGTTGTGAGTTCTATCCCGTACTACTTCCTCATCCTGGGCTTTACCACTTACTATCGACTCTCTTGGAAGCGCCTCAATGAGAAACAAGTGCAGACTGAGATTCTCAATCAGAAACTAGAGGCGGAGCTTAACTTCCTGAAGGCCCAGGTCAATCCTCATTTCTTATTCAACACCCTCAATAACATCTATGCCTTTGCCATCATTGGGCACGAAAACACGGCACCGATGATCGCCAAGCTAGCAGAGATCTTGCGGTACCTGATCTATGACGGTACGTCAACCCTGGTACCGCTGGAAAAAGAAATTACAAACCTGGAGAACCTCCTCGATCTATATCAGATCAAAAACAGCAAGCAGCAGCATATTACCCTGACGCACACCGGAGTCAAGAGTCGGCACATGATTGCCCCTCTGCTACTCATCAACTTGCTGGAAAATGCCTTTAAGCATGGTGATGCATTGTCTAACCCATCAGGATTTGTACGCACGGCCATTGAGGTGGAAGAAAATCGACTGTACTTTAGCGTAGAGAATTCTTTCAGTAAAGAAATTCATAAGGGTAGAGCCGAAGCCGGAGTAGGACTAGAAAATATTAGTCGACAATTGGAACTCCAATACCCCAAACGTCATCAGCTTGAAGTAACTACGAAAGAGGACTACTATCAGGTACACCTAGAAATTCACTTAGACCAAAAAGAAGCCTATGCCATACCGGGTTATGATCGTCGATGATGAAGAACCAGCACGTCTGCTCCTTCAGAAATACGTAGAGCAAGTACCGGAGCTCGAATTGGCCGCCTGTTGTACGAGTGCGATTGAGGCCAACGGGGCGCTACAGCAGCAGCAAATCGATATACTCTTACTGGATATTCAGATGGAGCTGCTCACTGGTCTGGAATTACTAAAAAGCCTTCCTGCTCCACCCGCTACCATTCTTACAACTGCTTATTCAGAATACGCGCTTGATGGCTACGAGCTGGATGTCGTGGATTACCTGGTAAAACCCATCACATTCGACCGCTTTTTCCGCGCGATCAATAAAGCGAAAGCGAACGCCAGCACCAATTCCAGTTCTTCCTCAGTTACTACCGAAACCAGTACTTCTCCACAGGCGCTATTTATCAAAAGTGACCAGCGTGTCGTCAAAGTAGAGTTTGCCGACCTGCATTACTTAGAAAGCTATGGCGAGTATGTCAAGGTTCATACCAAGAACGGCATGCTACTTTCATCGCAAACGATGACCCACTTCGAGGAGCATCTACCCTCCGCTCAGTTTTATCGCATTCATCGCACCTACTTAATCAATATGGAATTGGTACAGGAGATCAGTGGAAATCAAGTGCAGGTTGCCGGTAAGCAGTTAATCATCAGTAAACGCCAAAAGGAAGGTTTTTTACAAGCACTGCAGCAAATTGGTAAGTTCTTTTGAGGTGGGTGGTACTCGGTACCTTCTACCTTCTACCTTCTACCAAAAGTACTACCTATACAACCGTGCTTGCTTGATATAAACCTTGCGATCACTCACCTGCGAGTCTACCTTAAACTCAATATCCAGGCCAAAGTCTGTCTCGCTGCATTCACAGTTATGAGGGACATTTTGGTAGTAATGCCGTTTTAAGGCCTGACAATAAGCTCCTAGCTCAAGCAGCTCTTCATCAGTCATCACCGGTTCTCCTTCCAATTCGGGTACGTTAGAAAAGGTCAGGTATTCAATCATAAAGTCTTGTCCGGGAATGATAGACCATGTCAGTAACATGATTTGATCGTGCAGGATACCGGGTTCAGGAAAAACGATACTGTATTCCTTAAACTGCACATTGATGATGAAGCCAGGATTGCTATTGTAGAGGTTCTTGGTAATAACTACGCCGTTGGCATCCTCATCTGGAAAAGAACGATGTACCAGTATGCCCATCGCACAAGATAGATGGTCAATCTTGTAGTAGCTCCGTTCCTCAAACGCACGCCAATTCCATAGGCTCGCCCATACCCTTTTGATGGCGCGCTCGATCGTCTTAGTCGGATGGTCTTTCTTCGCTGAATAAGAATTGTAAAGCCCTGCACCAGAAAACAATTCAAGATCCTCAGCATTCGTGGAGGATCGAAAGCGGAAAGCGTCGAAGTCTGCGAAATTTCGGATACGAGCTCGTACCAGGTCAACCAGGCCTTGGTCGATGGGGTGTGCCTCAATTCGTTCCTGTAAGTCCGCTAAGCGGGCTCTACGCACCGCAGGATTACTGTTGAAGGCCTCATCTGCTAGCATTTGCTCAATAAAGCCTTCTAAGCCTGCTTGCTTGAGGTGTTGGTCGTAATAGTAGAATGGTATCGCAAAGAAGTTCTCTGGTACTGGAATCGGCTGCCCATTGACTCGAACCTTGAGCATTTCTGCAAAATTAGCGGCCTTCCCGCCGATGAAAGGCACCGCGGTATGGTCTACTGGGGGCAGTTCCACTAGGCCCTGCACACTAAGATCTTTATCTAAGACTATTGTATCACGCGGCTCCGTCAAGGACCAAAAGGCATTAGCCTCTGCCAGCGTAGCTCGACGTATTATGAAGGAGTCTGATTCTACGCTCAGGTAAACTAATTCATCCAGGAGAGTATCCAGGCGTGGATTGGTCCATCCATCACGCAAAGCCATATTGGGCGTACCCCGGTTATGGCTAAGGACATTGATATGGCTCAGTGGCGTCTGGAACTCTGTAGTGATAATACCCGCTACCACCGAGACATCATTTGGAACACCATCCATCAAAAGGATATCGCGCCTACTCAAGTACGTCTCCTCCAGGTCTGGCAATGGTACCTTTCGTAGGTAGCCATAGTTTTCAGCGAGATTGAGTGCCTGGTAATTTTGTCCTTCGTACAATTCTTCAGTAGTAATCACAGGGACATCACAATCATTAAATTCCAGGCGATTAGCTAGCAAGAAGAGTTTTCCTTCCAGGTAGGAAGTCTCAATGATTTTGTCGTAGAGCAACTTTACATTTTCGCAGCTCATCTCATTGGCCGAAACGAAGTGGAGGACATAAACGTCCTGATTGCGGTAGTAGTTAATGCTCGCTGGATAGAGGTAGCGATCTTCATTTTCGCGATACTGCGTTAGGTTGAACAGGTTGTTGCCTTGATTGAAATCCAAAATATTTCGGGCAAAAAGATAGTGCAACTCATATCGTTTCGTATTCATGTAGTACATCAGCCCATCTCGCGTACTGTACATGATTTTCACAGAAGACACCTCACCATCATTGGAGCGCGAAGGAAGGTTACTCAGCAAGTCAAAGGCTACTTCATTCACCAGTTCATTAAAGTAATGCAGGTCATCATTCTCGCGCTTAAGTAGGTTTACACGCATGAGCGTATCCACACCACGAAGCGGTATCAATCGATTATAATATCCTTCCTTCTTAAAAAGTAAAGTATCCGCTTGGGGGCGAACGGATGATCGATGCCACACTGCATCCCGATCCGCGACACTCAACCGTTGCCCATCAGAAAACCCTTTGAAGGTCGCCTTTCGGCCAGCCACATTCAGCTGAATGAGATAAACCCCGAACGGTAGCGTCGGCAACAGATAGCTTCCAGAACTACCAAGGTTGTTTTCTGCCCGCATCAGACGGCCATCTACAGCGAACAGCCTCAGTGACAAGCCGAAGTCTCCTTCCCAGATCAACGCATTGTTCTGGAAACGGTAACTCATGGGGAGTGGAAAAACGGAATCCAAGGCGGTATTCTTGACCAAGAAGTCGCCGAAATAGTTGGAGTAAACGACTTGATCAGTATGCAGCAACTCAACGCTTACATCGCGGATGGGCTCTTGGGTAGCCACATCTTGCACATGTCCGTTATAGATAGCTTGCGCTTGCCCCAGGCAAGCAAATCCTAACAGGATCAGAGATAATATGCAATTACGAAGCATCATCGGCGCTGTGATTTACCAGGTATAGACGAAAAGCTCCTCTGCCGGGGTTGGGCTTTTAACAATAATTTAAGCATTTACCTCTAAGTCACCCAAACTCCGCACCTAGTTCCTTCTGCGGCGTGACTTCTTCTCGCGAGTGCGACTTTCCAGGCGAAAGGAAATTGGTAAGCTGAACTCCACCCGCACTGGCCTTTCATATAACATCCCTGGTATCCAGCGAGTATCCTGATCCTGCATTATTCGTACAACACGAAGTGACTCGTTACCACATCCCGCACCAATATCTCGAACAATGCGAGCATTGCTAACTCGACCATCCTTCTCAACGATGAACCTGATAACACAGGTCCCTTCTACTCCATTTTCACGAGCGATGGCTGGATACTTGATATTAGAATACAAGAAGACGAGCATCTTATTCATTGCACATTGTCTTCGTTCTTCCATATCTACAATATCCTCACAACCCGGGTAACGTGGCATCTCATCAACGGATAACAGAATTACCTCGGGTTCGGGTATCTGTGGCAATGGCAATAGCTCATGTGCAGCTCCTGCTTCTCCTGGTGTCAATGATTGCCCCGTCCAGCTAGTCGTATTTTCAAAAGCAGCGAAGGCTAAGGCATACTCTTGCGTAAAGCTTCTATCGGAATAGTTCCACTGACTCGTCTGCGAAAGATAAATCGAATCCTCTCTTACCAGAAATGTGGAAACACGCAAGAGTTCCCTTTTCTCCCCTTCAGGCTCTGAAGTGGAGAGGCTAACAGCTACAAATTCGTAGGTAGCAGCGGAGTCCAACTGGGTTGCGGGCATGACCATATAGCCACGAGCTTCCTGTTCATTACTCACGTAGGCCTTGTTAAGAAATGTCTCGATCTCTGAAGGTGGTATTATGGAGTGGAAGTAGAGCATCTCCCCATCTTCATAAAAACGGTAGTAGTGATAAGAAACCGGATCAGACTCCTCCATACGATAATAGAAACCATCCAGGCGGAAATCTCCTAGCTTCGTAGGCGAAGCTTCCTGCACGACTATGCCCACTTGAGCTCGCTCCAACTGCCAGTTTCTGTTCCCATTCTGACTAGCTAGGTTTAGTACTTCGCCATCCATTTCCAAATTATGACGCTGCCCAGCAATTTCGAGTACTCCATCGGCTAGGGCATACTTAGTGAGGAGCGATCCCTTTGGGGTACTAATGAGTAAGCTTCCATTTGAATAGAAATAGAACTTATTACCAAGCATACCGACAAGCTCGTCTGATTGCTGAGAATCTGAACTGACTTGCCAGGGATAACTTGTGAGGTCGACCTTCTCCTGTCCAAATGCAAAACTCGAAGAGAGAAGGAAGCCAATTATAAAAATCAAAGTGCGTAACATAAGCGCGCCAATTAGGGGTTGTTTGTAAATAGAAAACAAGAAGTTTCAGCCCTTAGTACATTCAAAATGCAATAAAGAGTGAGGCTAAACTTGCCACTCAATAGATGGAACCAAGTTTAGAAATACATAAACGGATACGTAGTTTTTCTACTGAATTATCAACTTACGTGTAGCCCTGCCTTCAGCTGCTTCAACCCGAAGCAGATAGACACCCGCAGGCAAGCTTGGCAAATTCAATTGCTGTGCTCCCACTCCTAGACGGGCGTTCCAGACCAGCTTACCTTGTTGGTTAAACAATTGAACATCAGCATCACTTTCGATACCTTCAATCTGCATCCAACCTTCAACCGGGTTTGGGTAAACCTTTAGTGGTAGACTGTTAGCTAAGTCATCTGTGTTCACAGTCCAGTCGGCAAAATTATTAAAGAACAAGGCCGTGTTGATAACCGCTGGCTCTACGCAACCACCATGATCCGCCTCAGACAGCACATCTGTGGTTACTAGATCTACAGCACCTAATTCCTGCATTACCGAATCGGCCACTACGCTATTGCGGAAAAAGACCTGATCATCGGCCATACAGTAAAAGATGCGGGTAGGCTTTTGTGGCGCCCATTCGTAAGTATCATTGTCTTCCAAGGCTTGGATCACAGGATGGTTTGGATCCCCAGCTTCCAAAATAGCTACGATACTGTCTTGCAACATATAGCGTGCAATGGGTGCCCCATGTTCCTGTGTAATGGAGTTGATTAAGAAGTTATTTAGGTTACCTAAACCGATATTGCCTTCGTAGAAATTGCGAATCGCAGTTACGTAGGCTGGCTTAAAGAATTGCTCAATATCATCGTAGAAGTCATACACATAATTGTAAGACAGGTAGGTATTTGGCAAGTAAGCGAGGAAGTTATATGGCTCATCGCTAATCATGACGTTACGCATTACACCACTGATACTGTATGGTCCAGACAAGTGACTAGCAGCAGTCACTTCCATTTCATCTGCAAGTTCCAACTCAACCGTCTGATGAAGTGCCATACTCGCGTGTCCGCCTTGAGAATAGCCGGTGATAAAGAGCTGATCGTTCAAGAGTAAGTCCATGTCCGGCGCATACCCTCTCACAGCACGAATCATATCTACTGCTGCAGAGGCCTCTGATTCACGATGCACATAAGGGTGGAAGCCACGGGCCTCTCCAGCGCCCAGGTAATCAGGTGCTAATGAAACATAGCCTAAGCCACCAAATACTTCTGCCAACTGATATCCTCCTTGCAAATTAGAAGGCACATCCTGAGGGCCATCAACCGTACCGTGTTGGTAAACAAGAAGAGGGTAAATGGTCGTTTCCTCTCGAACTGGCAATACGATAAGGCCTGAGGCAGTATCCAACTGTCCGAACACATCAGGAGTTGTATAAGTTATCTTATAACGTTCTACTCCATTCTGAATCAGAAAACCGTAGTCAGCGGCGAGTTGTTCTTGGGAACGTTGCCCCTTGTATTCGATGCTGATGAGTTCTTGAGCGCTTAGGCTAGTGAAGAAGATGAGTCCGATGAAGAGGGGAAATACAGAACGCAGGAAGTACATGAGCTATTTGAAATTTAAGGCTGATTAAAGTCATCAAATATAGTCAAGCTTAAGTAATAAATTTGCCTCCATTAATTAGACTCAGTCTAAATAGCAAACTTTACTTAACTTCGCAGCTGTTGCTCCGCTACAGAGTGATTTAAGTATAGGATCTGTTGTTCAGTATTTATCTGGCAACCAAAAGCAAGTACATGACCGCTAGCCCTTCTCCGAGCATTATAAAGCCGCAAACTACGCCACTAGGTGTAGGTGAGTCAGGCATTATTGCCGGCTTCACGCAAGCTGATTTAGCTACAAGCCTGTTAGCTATGGGTGTACTGCCAGGCAGTAAAATCCGCGTAATCCGCAAGGCTCCTTTCGGCCGAACGGTGTACGTAGCTGTTGATCAACAAAATCTGGCTTTGCGCCAACAAGAACTAGAGGCGATAGTAATCCATAAATGAGTGTCCATTTGTCCCCTGACCGCAACTTCCGTTTAGCCCTAATTGGGAATCCCAATAGTGGAAAATCAAGTGTATTTAACCGCCTGACCGGCCTTCAGCAGAAGGTGGGCAACTTCCCTGGTGTAACTGTCGATAAAAAAGTCGGCCAGTACGAATTGGAAGGCGGTAGCAATGTTGACCTGATTGACTTCCCCGGTGCTTACAGTTTTTATCCCAGTTCGCAAGATGAACGCATCGTCGTACAGACCCTGGCGAACCCGCTGGACGAAAACTATCCCGATGCCGTCCTGTATATTGCGGACCTTACATTACTGGAAAAACACCTTCTTCTATTCACCCAAATCCGAGACTTGGGCCTTCCCGTTATTTTGGCTCTTAACATGGCCGACATGGCAGAGGAGCAAGGTCTTCATGTGGATATCGAGAAGCTATCAAAGAAGCTCCAAGCCCCAGCTGTTTTACTAAGCAGTCATACAGGAGAAGGATTTGACACTCTCAATCAGGAACTGAGTAAACTAGTACAGAAAGGGGAAAACGGATCCAATACTTCTTTCCATTCGTTATCACAGGAGGAAAGTGAGTTAGCGACGAAAATTGCCGGTCACTTCCCAGCCAATAACGCCTACCAAAATCTTCTACTGGCCCACCATTACAAATGGCTTCCCCACCTCGCTGAGGAGGACCGCAAGGTAATTGCAAGTAATATCAATGGCTTTCAGAGTCTACACCATCAGGTAGAAGAAACCATGGCTCGGTTCGATCGCTTTACGCCAATGGTACAGCAAGCGATCCAAAGAAAAAAAGAAGAACCGAATTCGTTTTCGGAGGGCATTGATCGTATCCTGACGCACCGCGTTTTTGGTCCGATCATCTTTTTCGCCCTTATGTTCCTGGTTTTCCAGGCCATCTATGCCTGGGCAGGATATCCAATGGACGGAATCGATTGGGTCTTCGGTCAATTGAATGAGGCTGTAAAAGCGATTCTGCCTGCTGGTTGGCTGACAGATCTATTGACTGATGGTATTCTCGCTGGCCTTGGTGGAGTGGTCATCTTCATCCCTCAGATTGCCATCCTATTCTTCTTAATCAACCTGCTAGAGGAAGTCGGCTACATGGCTCGAGCTGCTTACATGTTCGATTCCGTCATGAACTTCTTCGGACTTAATGGCCGTAGCCTGGTCGCTTTGATCTCCAGCGGAGCCTGTGCTATTCCTGCTGTGATGAGTACGCGTACCATCGCCAACTGGAAGGAGCGACTAATCACAATACTAGTCGCCCCGTTCATTTCCTGTTCTGCTCGCTTACCGGTTTATGTAGTACTCATCGGATTTGCGGTTCCCGCAGGTGCTAATGATGGCTTCTTCAATCGCCAAGGGCTTGCCTTTATGGGCTTGTATCTACTGGGGATTGTTGCGGCGCTTGGTACAGCCTTGCTATTTAAATACGTACTGAAGACCAATGAGCGCAGCATGCTCATGCTGGCGTTACCGGAATATCGTCGTCCCCTCCTTCGCAACGTTGCTTACAACGTTTGGGAAAAGGTAAAGACCTTCGTCATTGAGGCCGGTAAGGTTATCCTGGTTATTAGTGTTATTCTCTGGGCGCTAGCTAGTTACGGCCCGAAACAAGACATGCTCGCTGCCGAAGAACAGGCTGCTTCGATAGCTACCGAACAAGCATTATCGGAGGCTGAACAAGAAGACCTTACCGCATCCTTGCAACTTGAGGCTAGTTATGCTGGCCACATGGGCAAATGGATTGAACCCGTTATCGCGCCGCTAGGTTTCGATTGGAAAATGGGCGTAGCCATTATTTGCAGTTTCGCCGCTCGTGAAGTCTTTGTAGGAACCATGGCCACAATATATAGTGTAGGTAGCGTTGATGAAGAGGCCGGTATTATTGAACGACTTGCCAGCGAAAAAGACCCGATAACCGGAGCTTCCGTTTACACCCCTGCACGATCGATGTCCCTTCTCATCTTCTATGTCTTTGCAATGATGTGTATGAGTACACTAGCCGTTGTAAAGCGGGAGACCAACAGTTGGAAGTGGCCTATTTTCCAATTTGTCCTCATGACCGGCTTGGCTTATCTGGCAAGTTTGGTAGTGTACCAGTTGATGGCTTAGAATGGTTTGAAGGTTAGTTGGTTTGAAAGTTTGAAGGTTTGAAGGTTGATTATCCTCGCGTCGGGAGACGCTCGGGAACACTTGGGAACTAGTTGGGGTAGTTGAAAGATTGAGCTTATATGCTCTTATATGCCTTAAATGGTTCAAAAGAACTAAGGTGGCTTGGGTGGGTTAGCTTAGTTAGTTGGGTTAGTTGGGTTAGTTGAGTTTCCCTTCCCTACCTTCAATGCCCTTACATGCCTTATATGGTTCAAAAAACTTAGGTGCACTAAGGTGACTTGGGTGGTTAATTTAGTTAATTGGATTGGTTGCGTTAACTAGGAATCTTAGCACCTACCCTACCCTTTTAGGCGTACGACATAAACCGCAGTGATGGGCGGATCACCCTCTTCAATTTGCCAGGCAGGGCCATTCTGCAATAGCTGTATAGCAAAGTCATTGTAGGCAGTATTGGTACTATTGAGCACCTCAAAATCACGCAAAGTGCCATCAGCCTCTACCACAAACTGCACCATGATGCGGACGCGCGGTGTATTGACAGGAGTCTGCTCATTGATGTAACGGCGGAGCGCACGGAAGCCATCTAGAGGAGCCACACTGCCCGCAGCATTGGCTCGTTCTTCTTGCTGCCTTACACCTAAGCCGGTTACGACTACCTCATCCAGAAGCATTCCACTTTCTTCCATGATGATGTCTACTTCGTTCTCTTGGGCGATAGCGATGAGTTGAGCCTCATAGCCCGTATAAGTAGCCTTCAAACTAGCCTTATCCTGATCTACTGCAAGTCGGTAGAAACCGTCGAAATCCGTGACCGTACCATTAGCCGTACCTTCTTCGATCACACTAGCCCCGATCAAGGGATAACCCTCACTATCTAGGACCTTCCCTTCGATTATCCGGTAACCTTCATTTGCTACTGGCGGGCCAACATTGCTGACTCGATAGCGCTCATCCAAACGTGTTGGATAGCCTTGATTTTGAGTTGGAAAACTCCGCTTTTCGGCGGCGGCCGGTGGAGGTGGTGCTGATGGACTGACCACTAAAGGATCCTGAGGAACCTCTTCTACCTCAAGTGCTACAACATCGGCCAAGGCGGAGTCACTATCTAATCGTCCTAAATCCTCTGCTCCGGCAGATATGGACACATCACTAAAGGCAGCAGGTTCGCTGACAACCATATCAGATTCAGAGGTAAGTCCGGCTCCAGGTTCTGATTCTTCCATTGCCAATATCAACTCACCATCACCTTCAATAACGACAGGTGTCTCATCTCTAGCCCGATCCGGACTGGAAGTACCCGATGAAACTTCAGGAAAATCGTCAAGCTCAGCAACTACAGCATCACCTTGCGTTTCAGGCGGAAGTGCGTAGTCTGTTTCAGCAATAGCTTCATCCTTAGCTGAGGTAGTTTCCTCTACAGCTAACGGAGCCGACATGGCATTGTCCTGAGAGATCGGAACCAACCACCAGGCTACTGCCAATAATAATAGGACGGCCGCTGCTACACGCCAAGCAACTAATGATCGTACTCGGCCACCAGCCCTCTTGTTGCTACTGCGTGCACGGATCCGTGCCAATCGGGCATTATGATCCTCGTCAGCATTCGCTTCGTAACCGGCAAAAGCATCGCGCAGCGCCTTATCCTCCTGAGCTGCACGCCGGAGTTCGGACTCTTCCCGAGCCGTTATTTCGCCACTGATCCAGCGACGAAGTAAATCCCGTGTATGTTGTTCTTTACGATCCACTATACGACACCATTACGTGCTTGCTGTTCTTCAATACAGTTCTTCAAGTTCCGTCGACCATTCTGGATGTTGGAACGCACCCGACCGACTTCCTCTTGACGCATCTCTGCAATTTCTTTATAACTGTGGCCCTCGTAGTAGAACAAGTGCACACAGGTCTTTTGTTGTTCGTTGAGCTGTCCGAGGCAATACTCCAAGGCGGGTTGGCGGCTATCCTCCTCCTGCTCTTCCTCTATTGGATGCCAATCTTCGGCAGAATGCATAAATGCAGGGTCAATATTTACACTAAGGTCCTTCTTTTCTTTGCGAAGCTGCATCAAGCAGTGGTTGCGAACAAAGGTGTACAACCAATTTTTGAAGTTTCGTACTTCATGCTGCCCCAGTTTTTCCTGCAATTCTGCGTAGATCGCCATGGAGGCATCCTCCGCCCTAGTTCCAGTCTTTAGGTACTGTAGGCAAAGTCCATAAATGAGTTCCAGGTAACGATCGAATAGCATGGCCAACGCAGTCGCGTCCTCTTCTTGCTGGAAACGTGCCAGCAAGACCTCATCGGACTCCTCCTGTTTCGGACTACGCAAAAAGCGGAACATTGTGCTGTTCTGACCTTGGTGAGTGATAAATATAGACTAGAATTCTTGTTGTGGGCTATTGTTGCTGACTTTTTTAATTAAGATCGAGTTTAAGGGGTACTGTTTACCGCATCAAACACCATAACTACTGATCACTGCATCTGTCCCGGCGAATCCTTAAAAAAGCACACATGCGTTTTTCACTTTTCCTACTCCTATTCTTCAGTACCCTAAACCTATTTAGTCAAAAGAACTCACCAGCAGGCTATTGGACCGTAACACTGGTAACGGTGGGCGAAAACACTATGACACCCGTTTCTAAATGGTTTCACCTCGGCACAGATGGTGATTTGCAAGGAGGCAATGGCGGCAATATCAATCTCCTCGGCACCTGGCAAATACTAGATGATGGTGGCCTACTCTTTACTACTGCTGCCGGAATAGAAGACCCAGCGGGTCCGTTCGCAATGAAGCTTGATGGCGAGCAAATGACCTTGGAGCGCATGGAGGAAGGCCAGCTGGTACAAGTAAGCCTCACCACCTACAATCCAGCGAACTGGCCCACTGCCCCTTGGGACAAAGTAAGCGGACTATGGGCCTTAGACGCTGCTAAATCCACCATCATTACAAAGGCTTACGGCTTCCAGACTGCATTCTTCCGTTGGGATAACCTTGTACTGTTCAACTGGCAGCAACAAGATGGCAGCAACTGGTCGGCACTATGGCGAATTAATGCTCATCGTCCTACTCTGGAAATAGCACCAAATGAAGAATGTGCTTCCCGCGAATCATGGGAGATCAGCTTCTCCGAGAACGAAATGCGTTGGACTCGTGATATCGAGGAAGAACAAGAAGTACTGGTCTGGAAAAAGCAAGACAACTAGTAAGGTAGAACCACTACCCAACCATCAAACTAACTAACCATCTAACCTATAGCCATTCCTTATTTCTTACGGAAGAAGATACTGATCGGGATACCGCTAAAATCAAAGTGATAGCGCAGTTGATTCTCCAGGTATTGCTTGTAGCTGTCCTTGATGTGCTTCGGGTTGTTGCAGAAGAACGCAAAAGCCGGATAAGCAATAGGTAGCTGTGTCACGTACTTGATCTTCGGTAGGCGACCACGGTGTGCGGGAGGTCCGTAGCGATCAATAGAGGTCAACATCTTATCGTTCAACTCCGAAGTAGAAATGCGGCGACTGCGGTTTGAGTACACTTCCAATGCGGTCTCAACAGCCTTGAATATACGTTGCTTTTCTACAGCCGATACGAAGACGATAGGTACATCGTCAAATGGTTCAATACGACGGCGGACCTCTTTCTCGTAATCACGAGCAGTGTTGGTCTCCTTCTCCATCAAATCCCATTTATTAATGAGGATTACTACACCCTTGTTCCGCTTTTGAATCAAGCGGAAGATGGCCATATCCTGCGATTCTACGCCCAAAGTGGCGTCAATCATAAGGATAACCACATCGGATTCATCGATCGCCTTGATGGCACGCATAACCGAGTAGAACTCCAGGTCTTCGTGCACCTTGCTCTTCTTGCGGATACCTGCCGTATCTACAAGGAGGAACTCTTTACCGAACTTGTTGTAGTGCGTATGGATAGAATCGCGGGTGGTGCCGGCGATGTCTGTTACGATATTTCGTTCTTCTCCAAGCAGGGCATTCGTCAGACTAGACTTTCCAACGTTAGGTTGGCCAACAATCGCCAATCTAGGAATATCAGAATCATCCTCTTCTTCCTCTTCGATGTACTCAACTGCCGCATCCAATAGGTCGCCGGTTCCCCCTCCGGTGATAGAAGAGAGGAAGAAGGTCTGTTCAAAGCCCAGACTCCAGAATTCATTGGCTTCTAATTGGCGCTGGCTGTTATCTACCTTGTTAACCGCCAATAAGACGGGTTTCTCGGTACGACGGAGCATACCTGCCACCTGTTCGTCGAGATCCGTGAGCCCAGTAGAAACATCTACCATGAAAATAAGGATGGTAGCTTCTTCAATAGCAATACGAACTTGAGAGCGAATAGCCGCCTCGAAGATGTCATCAGAATTGCGAACGAAACCACCTGTATCCACGACGGTGAAGTTCTTTCCGTTCCAGAAGCTATTGCCATACTGCCGGTCGCGCGTCACGCCGCTCTCGTCATCAATAATCGCCTGCCGTTCCCCGATCAAGCGGTTGAACAGTGTCGATTTGCCCACATTAGGTCTTCCAACAATGGCTACAATATTTCCCATGCTTCTCTTTTGTACAAACTTGCCTTATCTATTCCCTTCTATGATTACAAAACCTCCGAATCAGGCAAGGCGGGCAAAGGTACAGATAATGCCGGAGGTTTCTAAAGATTTTTCAGAGAACAATTGTGTAAATTGATATAGTCATTCGCGACCTAATAAACACAGGATCAAGACTTGAGCTCGGATCGTCTTGGCAACGTTCCGCACATCTCTCTATTCTGATTTCCGGATACTGACATTATCCCCTACCTTGCCGGCATGGTTTTCAGCAGCGCCATCTTCCTCTTCTATTTTCTACCTGTGTTTTTGCTGGCCTATTGGCTTAGCCCGGTTCGGTTCAAGAATGCCGTTGCACTGCTTGGTAGTCTGTTATTCTATCTCTGGGGAGCTCCTACCTTTTTCCTTTTGCTGCTCACTGCTGTAGCTTTTGACTTCTACCTCGGCAATGGGATGTACCACAGCACTAATAAAACGGCGAAGCGACAATTACTAGGACTTGGCGTCGTAGCTAATGTAGGCATGCTGGCTTACTTCAAATACGCCAATTTTTTTGTTGAGAATGCTAATGCACTGCTCGCGGAATTGGGGTTCGAGGCCGTTAGCTGGGCAGCGATAGCCTTACCCATTGGTATCTCCTTCTTCACCTTTCAGAAGTTGAGTTACTTGATTGACTTATACTATGGAAAGGCCAAACCATTGGAGCGCTTGGCAGACTACGCTCTGTACATCTTGCTTTTCCCTCAGCTCATCGCCGGTCCCATTGTTCGATTCAAGGAAATTGCCGATCAGATTCGAGACCGAAGGGCGCAGTTGACAATGGATCATCGGCTGAACGGACTGTTTCGTTTTTCTATGGGTTTGGCGAAAAAAGTACTCATTGCTGATACCCTGGGGCAACAGGTTGACTTGGCCTTCAGTGAATCTATCGCCACGCTGGGCGCATTTGATGCCTGGATTGCGATATTGGCCTATGCGATGCAGATATACTATGACTTTTCAGGCTACTCCGACATGGCCATCGGAATAGGGCTAATGCTAGGTTTCCGCTTGCCTGAAAACTTCAACTTCCCATATATATCAAGAAGTATCACTGAGTTCTGGCGGCGCTGGCATATTACACTGAGCAACTGGATGCGTGACTACCTGTACATCCCACTAGGTGGTAACCGCAGAAGCACCCAGCGCACTTACCTCAACCTGGTGGTTGTCTTTCTCCTTTCGGGATTGTGGCACGGAGCGGCCTGGAGTTTTGTCTTATGGGGATTATTCCATGGTCTTTTCCTCATTCTGGACCGACTCTTCCTAAGTCGTGTACTAGCAGCGGTTGGCACCCTACCGGCTCTATTGTTTACCTTTTTTGTCACTTTGCTGGGTTGGGTACTATTTAGGGCAGAGAGCCTTAATCTAGCGCTGGAGTACTATGGCGTTCTGTTTTCAGGAGGGAAACAAGCACTGACCTATTCCATTCATTTCTGGGCGATGCTTCTACTGGGCAGTGGAATAGCGCTACTACCCATCTCCTTTGGCGTAGACAAGCACTTGAACAATTGGTTACATAAGATGGAGAATAGGACCTTAAGCATCAAAGCTATCCTGACGATCATATTGCTGGTATTGTGTTTTTCCGAAGTGGTCGTGGCTGGCTACAATCCTTTCATTTACTTCAGATTCTAAACCTATGAAAGCGTCTACGACAAAACGGTTATGGTTTGGAATAATAGTAGCAGTACTGCTCTTCCCACTGTGTTTTCAACTGGCCAGTGGCACCATAACCTTGCCCCTAAAGGGGTATCAGCCCAAGGCAAAAGAGGTGGATTTCAGTAGGGAGAGCATTAAGAATGGGAGTTATCAAAATTATGTAGAGGCTTACGCCAAAGATCACTTGCAGAGTAAGCACTTCTTTATCCGCCTCAACAATCAGCTGAAGTATTCACTTTTCGACCACCTCAACGCCAATGATGTGGAGCGTGGGAAGAATGATTATTATTTTGAAAGCCGCTATGCGCGCACTTATCTTGGAACACGTTTTACTGGTGAGAAAATTTTATCTGAGAAAATTGAAAATATATCTGAGTTAAAAGACTCACTCAGCGCACACGATATCGAATTGCTGGTTGTACTTGCCGCTGGAAAGGGACAATTCATGCCAGAGAATATCTCAGCTCGTTATGACACCATCGTCAAACGCCCTAATGACTATGAGTTATTTTCTGCGGGCTTGGCAGCAGCGGAGATTCCGGTTTTGGATTTGCAGCAGTATCTGTTGTCTATGAAAGACACAGCTTCCTATCCCCTATTCACCCGTGGAAATATCCATTGGAGCTTTTACGCCATCTCCTTTATAACTGATACACTGGTAAGTACAATTGAGCAACAGCTAGGAGTAGACCTACCGGAATACAAGCGCGAAGCCATACGCCTGGCCTATGAACCAAGCTACTACACGGAAAAAGGTATTTTTGCTTCCCTAAATTTATACTGGACCAAGCTTCAAGACACCTTTGCCTATCGAGATATTATTCCAGCATCTCTAGTGTACGAAAACAAGTACCGTCCGAAGGTCTGGGTGGTTGGTGACAGCTTTTATGGCACCATGGAAACTTACCAGGTACCGCAGCAATTTTTCGATCCTACGACCACTTTCTTCTACTACAACAATAGCATCGTTAATGCCGCGGAGAACAAGCAATATGCACCAGGGAACATCAAGGATTACCTCTCTCAACTAGAAGAACAAGATCTCCTCATCTTGTGGACAACCGATGCCGGCATTCGCGGATTTGATTGGGAAGCAACGAACAATATTTTAGACCATTACCGTGGTAACTAACCTAGTTAACCTCAAGCCTCTCACGTAAGCTTAGGTAGCACTTCGGAGCTGCCTGCACTAATCACAAATTCAGATCAAACCTAGCGTCTCCTACTCAAAGGTCAAACTTTGTGCGTTTCTGTGTGTTTTTTCATAAAAACCGTGTGCGCACACGGTTTTACACAAAATCCCTTACCTTTGTACCAGTCAACATCAAAATCTGCCCGTATGACCATCCAAAACATCACCCCCAAAAGCCAAAACAAACTCCAGTTCACCTTCCGGTCACTGGAGCGTATCCCTGTAAAAATCTGGGCTTCGCCCGAAGCTGCATCTCGGCATGTGGCGCAGTCCATTGCACTGGCCATTCGCCAGAAACAGCAAGAGGGTGAGAACATTGTCCTTGGTCTTGCCACCGGCTCCTCCCCTATTCGGGTGTACAAAGAGCTCATCCGGTTGCATCAGGAAGAAGGTTTGTCCTTCCAAAATGTCATCACCTTCAACCTCGACGAATACTACCCACTTGAACCCACGGCCCAACAGAGCTACGTGCGTTTTATGAATGAGTATTTATTCGACCATGTAGATATCCGACCTGAAAACGTCAATATCCCTGATGGCACCATTCCTCTGGAGGAAGTCGGAGCGTACTGTGAGTCTTACGAAAAGAAGATAAAGCTGGCAGGTGGGATTGACATCCAGTTGTTAGGTATCGGGCGTACGGGGCACATCGGTTTCAACGAGCCGGGTTCTTGGGAGACTTCCATAACTCGCATGGTTCGGCTAGACAACCTTACACGTAAAGACGCTGCCAAGGACTTTGGCACCATTGATGAGGTTCCGTATCGCGCTATAACCATGGGGGTCCAGTCCATCATGCAGGCACGTACGGTTTATCTATTGGCTTGGGGTCAACACAAAGCCCCGATTGTAAAAGAAGCCGTAGAAGGAGAAATCACCCCAAATATTCCATCATCCTTCTTGCAAAAGCACCCCAATGTTCGATTTTTTGTCGATGAGGCCGCTGCGGAAGAACTTACACGTATCAACCGCCCCTGGTTAATTGGTAGTTGTAATTGGGATGATAAGCTGGCTGCTAAGGCTGTAATCTGGTTATCGCAGCGACTCGATAAACCAATCCTTAAGTTGACCAATGAGGACTACACCGAAAACCATTTGAGCGAGTTGATCTTGGCCTATGACTCGGCGTATAGTCTCAACATCAAGATTTTCAATCGCCTGCAGCGTACCATTAGCGGTTGGCCAGGAGGCAAACCTAATGTAGATGACACCAATCGCCCCGAGCGGAGTACACCCGCACGCAAGCGTGTCATACTTTTCAGTCCGCATCCTGATGACGATGTAATCAGCATGGGTGGTACCTTCTTACGATTGGTGGAGCAAGGGCATGAAGTACACGTAGCCTACCAAACCAGTGGCAACATTGCTGTCCATGATCATGATGCCATCCGCTTTATCGAATTCATGGAAGAATTTGGTGATGCCTACAATCTAAACGGAGATGAAAGCAAGGAGCTGCTGAAAAAGGCTCGTCGCGGATTGCTTCGCAAAAAAGAAGGCGCTGTAGACAGCCCAGAAGTAAGAACGATCAAAGGTATGATCCGACGCGGAGAAGCTCGCGCTGGTGCGCGCTTCTGTGGTGTTCCGGATAAGCAGATCCACTTTATGGATTTGCCGTTCTACGAAACCGGTTCCGTTCGTAAGAGTCCAATGGGGCCCAAGGATGTAGAAATCACCAAAGAGCTCTTAGAGCAAATCAAACCTCACCAGGTGTTCGCTGCCGGTGACCTCGCCGACCCGAACGGCACCCACCGCGTTTGCTTGGATATCATAACGGCGGCATTCACGCAACTTTCTTCAGAAAAGTGGATGAAAGACTGTTGGCTGTGGCTCTACCGTGGAGCCTGGCAGGAATGGCCTATCCAAGAAATTGAGATGGCCGTACCGCTGAGTCCAGAGGAAGTGACCAAAAAGCGCAAAGCCATCTATATGCACCAGTCGCAGAAGGATCGTCCGCCCTTCCCTGGCAATGATGAGCGAGAGTTCTGGGAACGCGCAGAAGATCGTAACCGAGAAACTGCTAACTTGTACCGCAAATTAGGCTTTGCCGAATACGAAGCCATGGAAGCTTTCCAACGTTGGAAACTCCCGGAGCAATAGACCATGAAACGCATTCGCATTAAGGATATAGCAGAACGGGCCGGTGTCTCTACCGGTACTGTTGACCGTGTATTACATCAACGTGGGGACGTTTCGGCGAAAGCCCGAACTAAGGTTGAAGCGGCGATGGAGGAATTGGGATATGAGCCTAATGCCTTAGCAAGCGCATTGGCGTACAACCGCACGCTTACGATTGCGGTCCTGCTCCCTTTCCCTGATGCGGATGATTACTGGCAGGCTATCAACCAGGGTATCAGAAAAGCAGGACAAGCTTTGCAGCACTTCGGTTTGAACCTAAGGCCAATCTACTTTGAGCTGGCGAGCCCAAGACACTTCTCCGAATGTGCTAACCGCTTACTTGCTGAATCTCCTGCGGGCTTCCTTTTTGCTCCTGTATTCCAATTGGAAGGCGCGGATCTTTGTCGGCAACTCCAGGCCAGAGCCATTCCTTATGTTATGATCAATACGCGCTTGGCAGAGGCCAACGCGCTGTGCTTCATTGGACAGGACGCTTACCAGGCAGGTTACTTGGCGGGCAAGTTGGCCAGCACCCTGCTTCAGGAAAGTAAGGAGACTTGGATTCTGCACCTGGAAAAGGGAGTAGATAATGCGCCGCACTTACTAGCGAAAGCGCATGGTTTCCAAACGTACTTTAAAGAGGAAGGACTACAAGATCAAGCCGTCCGAACATTAAACATTGCAGCATACGACAATCCAGAGACGCTGGCAAAGCAATGGTCCAGGGAGGTTTTGATGTATGGAATGCCGGCTTGTGTATTTGTTACGAACTCACGTGCTCACCACCTGATCGAGGCCCTACAGTTGAACGAAATGGAGGCGCCTGCCGTACTCGGCTTTGATCCAATACCTGCCAATCTGGAATGCCTAAAACATGGTACTATTCAATACCTCATCAATCAGCACCCAAAGGCTCAAGGTTACTTAGGAATGGTGGCCTTGTCTAACTTCTTACTGAAGAAAGTCAAAGCCGCTCCCGACACCTTATTGCCCTTAGATATCGTTGTGAAAGAAAACATGAGCTACCTCAACGATTGGGGTGAGGTTATGCGTATCATCTAGATCAAAGCAACATCGGTTTTCACCTCCAGCAGCGCCGGTCCATCATGTTTTAATAATTGATCCATCGCCATGTCAAGCGCTCCTTCTTCGGTCACCTGTAGACCTAAGGCGCCACAACTTTCCGCGTAGGCGGCAAAACTCGGATTGACTAATCCAGTGGCCCATACCTCAAATTGGCCAGCTCGTTGTTCCTTGGAGATCTTGCCGAGCTCATTGTTGTTCAGCACAATAACCTTCACCGGCATTTTGTACTTCACCAGTGTAGTCATTTCCGCCAGGTATTGACAAAGACCACCGTCACCTGCTACCGCAATAATCGGACGGCTATTCTCCACCGCCGCGTAGGCTCCCATGGCAGCTGGTAAGGCAAATCCAATGGATCCAAGGTAACCGGACATCAAGAAACTATGATCCTGCGTCTCAAAATAGCGGCCGAAGGAATAAGCGTTGTTACCTACATCAACACACATGACTGCATCCGCTGGTGCCTTACGCGTCAAGCTATCAAACACGGCAATTGAGCTCACGCCTTTACCATTATCTTCAAGCAATCGCTTCTGCTTTTCTGCCCGCCAAATCGACCAACGATCAGCAATTTCATCCTGGTGTTTATGCTTATTATCCAAGCCGCTTACTTGCTCATCTAGCATCTTGATAGTCACGGATATTTCTCCCCACAGGGCTACATCAATCGCGTGAAACTTACTGAGGGCTAGCGGATCAAAATCGATCTGGATGGTTGGCTTCTTGGGCGTAATGCCTGTATGCTTAGAAAAGGAAGCACCAACTACCAATAGCAGGTCGCATTCATTCATAAAATAGGAAGCAATTGGCGTACCGCTACGCCCGAGCACACCACAACCCAATGGGTGTTGATCGGAGATAAGCCCCTTGCCCTTAAAGGTAGTGACTACTGGGCAATTGAGTTTTTCCGCTAGCGCAATCACCGCCTCTCGATGGAAGCGTGAACCATGCCCCATCACTATTACTGGGCGTTCTGCTTTGTTGAGCAACTCAAGCGCTTCGCCGAAGGCCTCCGCAGGAGGTGCAATGGTCATACTTGTAATCCGACCATCAGAAGTTTGTGCTTTTGCGCCTTCTGGGGCGGGTAATTCCTGAACTTCATCCGGGAAGGTAAGGTGAGAAACATCGCGCTTTAAAATGGCGTGCTTAACTGCCAAACTCATCAACTCCGCATGCTTGCTAGTATGCTGTACCCGATGGTTAAATTCGGCAACGGTTTGGAAGGCCCGTACCAGATCTAACTCCTGGAAGTTTCCAGTACCGACCACTTGGGTAGCTACTTGTCCTGTTAGTGCCAAGATAGGAGCACGATCCACCTTTGCGTCCCAGAGTCCGGTAAACATATTGGTAGCCCCCGGTCCCGCGATGGCAAAACAGCCGGCCGGTTTTCCCGTCAATTTCCCATAAGCAGAAGCGGCAAAGGACGCAGCTCCTTCATGGCGAATGCCAAAGAACTTGAGCTTTCCCTTCTCTTCTTGACGACGCATAGCATCCGCAAAGCCAAGGTTTGAGTGCCCAACCATTCCGAAGACTCGATTGACTCCCCAATTGACCATCGTCTCTGCTATGATATCAGAAACAGTGGGCTCATGCTCCGCCTCTACCGGCATACCCACGTAGACACCGTCCGCTCTTTCCTCTACTTGATAGGTCGGTACACCATCATCGTAGCCCCCTGGTGGTTTACCGGTACACGGATGAAAGTCCCAACCATGCCAAGGGCAGCGGAGCCAACCATTTTCGATACTCCCCTCCCCTAGCGGACCACCTTGGTGCGGGCAGTGATTATCTAGTGCATTGATTTTACCCTCGTAATGGGTAAGACAAACACTTTTGTGGCCGGTTGTGACGGTCATTACACGCCCTTCTGCCAGGGCATCCTTGCTATCGAGTACTTTGTGCCAAACGATTTTCTGTTCCATGTATCTAAGGGTAGAGTTTTTTGATTAATGCCGGAATGGTGAGTCCCTGAACGAGTATCGAGAATATGACAATGCCATAAGTTAACGGCAAAAGTGTATCACCGGAAAGCGCTGGAGTCAGCGAAAAAGCCAAGGCCAGGGAAATCCCTCCCTTGAGGCCGCCCCAGGTCAGTGTATAGGTCGTCTTCAACCAATTTCCCTCCTCATGTTTAAGCAACGAATACGGTACCGTGACCGAAACCCAACGTGCCAGCAAGGACACCAAAATCATGACGGCAACCAAACCGATGTAGATGGGCTTCATACTAACCAGGTGTAGGGCTAAACCAATCAACACGAACAACACACCATTTAGGCTTTCATCCAGTATATGCCAGAAGCCCACCAGTGTCTTTTCTGTTTCTTTCTCAATATCTCCCAGCTTGATATGGTAGCCTAGATACAAACCTGCTACTACCATTGCCAGAGGACCAGAGGTGTGCAAGAGCTGCGCCAAGGTGTAACCGCCAAAAACGATAGCCAGACTGATCATCGTAGCCAAGAAGTGGTTGTCTTCGCTCAGCTTGATTAATCGAAAGCCCGCTACTCCAAGTGCAGCCCCGAGTGCAAGGCCCAGCAATACCTCCTCAGCAAACAAGACTAGTATCTCTTGTGCTAGACCACCTTCTGCGGGGTGCATATCCATTCCTGTTAGTAGCAATAGAGCTGAGAAAACAATCACACCGATACCATCATTAAAGAGTGATTCACCCTCGATTTTTAGCTGCAAAGAAGGACTCACATTGGCCGTCTTCAGCAGGGCCAAAACAGCGATAGGATCTGTTGGTGAGATCAATGCTCCAAACAACAAGCAGTGCAAATAGGGAATCTCCAAACCAAATAGCCCACTGAGATAGTAGCAAGCAGTACCAACGAGGAAGGTAGCCAGCAGTACGCTGAAGGTAGCAAATAACATGACTGACCAGCGTTCTTTGCGAAGGCCGGTAACATCAACATGCAAAGCACCCGCAAACAGCAGGAAGCCCAACATAATATCAAGCAATACCCGTCGAAAATCGGTACTGAGGACGATATCGCAGAAGAATTGGTAGGCTTTCGGAAGGAGTGGTTCCAGTATGATGACAACTATCGCTAAACCCAAGGCCAAAACCATTTGTCCGATCGTACTCGGTAATTTGAGCCATTTATAGTTGATGAAACTAAAAAGGGCAGCTAAGGTAAAGACGACGCTAAAGGACTCGTACATGCTAGGAGTTATCCGTTAGTAGATGACCACTGCAGAGGTGTTCTTCTGTCATCATATACAGCGGTAGATTATCAATATCGATATACAGTACTTTCCAACCATGTGCCTCTGAAGACTGCCCGGTAAGACGGACACGCTCTCCCACCATCGAAAGGATTTTCTGATGAACCGGGCGGCCTTGACTATCTTGAATCAAATAGTATTCGAATACTCCCGCATCTCTTTCCGAAGGGCTCTTCAACACCGGTGGAATACCACCACTGATGCAGCGGATGGCACAACTCTTGTGCGTTTTTCCTTCTCCTGGCTTCATGACACCAAAGTAGCACTTAGGGTCAATGACTTCTCCGTTTATCACGGCTTCTGAAAGTGATTGCATGGAAAGTGCGGTAGCAGAAGTACCTGGTTCGAGTTCAACCAAGGCGTCCGCCTGCTCCGTCAACTCCAAGAGTGTTTTACCATCTCCGTAGATCAACGATCCGCGCATGGTGACGTTTTTGCCGTTCAAGGATTCTCCTTGCGCTTCTTCCATCTCAGCGATGATGCCCTCGGCACCAAATTTGCCGTATCCGACTAGAAGAATGTTCGGCGAGCGCCCTTTGGCTAGAGAGGTAGCTTCTGTAACTAAGATCGGATAGGGCTCCGCGTAGTAAGTACCGCTAATCTCCGTTAATTGGCCAAACTCGAAGTAATGGTCGTTGAATGGTTTTTGCCAGTAGACCACAGACGCTACCAAAAGTAGCAGTAGGACTAGAATTATTGTCACTCGCGTCTTCAAGAAACTCCGAGTTGAGGCCGGCATTTCATCTTGCCAGCCGATATAGAAAGGTGTTTTATCAGCCATAGTATTGGTCGACTTTAAAGTTGAACAGGTTCCACCGCTGTCCCCTCCGGTAGTGCATTCGGATTTACCCAAACGGTATCCTTGATGACGCGTAATTGATAAGTATGAAGTTTCTCTTTGAACGGAGCCGGCGCCTGACCATTTTCAGGCAGATATTGGTAGCCGTGCCAGGGGCAGGTGATGCATCCATCCACTACTCTTCCTTCTCCAAGTGGCCCCATCTGGTGCTTACAAACATTATGGACAGCTGATAGCTTGCCATCATACTTGAAGATGGCTATGTTTTGCCCATCGACAAAAACGCTCTTCCCGCAGCTATCTTCGATTTCGTCTACACGTGCTACCTCGTAAAAACCATCCTTCATCAAGGCTGTTTTTTGCGCCTGCAGTTGACGGTTTTCTTTAATGCCAACATAGAGGTGTAGGCCACTGATTAAAAGGAACCCACCCCAAAGCAGTATCTGATAAAAGACATCCTGCTCGTATTGTAAAGTACCTAATGCTACGTGTGCTATCACTAAGCCATAGGCCACATAAACCAGCATGTGCATAGCCTTCCAGAAACGTGGCCCTAGGTTCTTGAGCCAGAAATCATGGCTAGTAACAGCCATGAGCAAAAAGATCAGCAGGGCAAAGAAGCCCAATATTTGAAAGGGAAAAGCACTAATGGATTCGTAGTGCTGATTCGACAGAAACACACTCGCCAGTGGGTTAATATCTCCCAGGGCATGGAATTGAATAATAGAGAAAAGTCCGTGCACTAGCACCAATATAAACATCGACACTCCCATGTGTCTACGATTATAGAGTAAGGGCAAGAAGCGAGTATCCAATCGACTTAAGGGTCCAATCAACAAAATGATATGCAAGAGGACCACCCCGGTAAACGCCGTAGCACGGATAATCATCGTTTCGGCAGTTATCTCTGGATGAAGCACAAACTCCAGCACACTGAAGCTTATCAGGATCAGGCCGATTCCCAGCCAGAGAATACGGTCGTATATTTTCTTTTGACGATTCCACAAGACCGCCTCATAAGTAACAGCCATCTAAAAGGATTGTAGGAGTACTAGGAAAATAATGATCAGGATCAGGCTCCACATCACAAGGTGGCGCCGACGAAGTTGCGGAGTCATGAATTGCGTTTTTTAATCCATTTTGGTAATAGCAGGGGCCATAGAAAAATGACTCCCGGTAGAATGATGAGCTTAAAGCCCCGGGTACTTCCCGAGACTCCTTCATCAATTTTTGCTGCCCCTTTCCAAATGAAAAGCCCAGCGAAGATGAGTCCAATAAGAAGATAGAGACTCAGGACTTGCAGGCAGGCATTAACGATGGTTTCCATGTATTAAATAGGCGTTTAACAGATTAGGAAGATAGCAAATTCCTTTTTCCCACTATTCCGTGTCTCCCTACATCTGCACAAATAAAGGTCCGATAGGATGGATTTCGTATTTTAAGACCATAAAAGCTACCTAAGTGTTCCGATCGTAACATTATCTGATAATTGGACACCCTAATTTAGCACCTAACATCAATCCTTAAGCATATATGCAAGCCATTGCCCCGAGCTTGGACAAAAGGCAAATCATTTCTGAAATCAATGCCTTAGCAGGACGCTACAAGCTGACGTCTAGACACCACTTTGATGTCTATCTTGCTCCAGCATCGGCTATTCCCTATACTTTACAAGAAATCGGACGGTTGCGCGAGATCACCTTTCGTGCGGTTGGTGAAGGCACTGGCAAAGAGCGAGACATTGACGCCTTCGATCATTTCTTCCACAATCTTTTCATTTGGGATCGTGAGGCGGAGCAGATCGTAGGAGGATACCGCGTTGGTTTCGGTCAAGAGCTCTATGATGCTTATGGAGTGGCTGGCCATTATATCAGCACCTTATTTGATATCGAAGCGGAAGCCTATCCCGTTTTGCGGCAATCGATCGAACTGGGCCGTTCCTATGTAGTACCCGAATACCAGAAAGGATACCTCCCCTTTTTCTTATTGTGGCGGGGAATACTCCTTACGCTCATGCGCAACCCGCAGTACCGTTACCTTATTGGACCGGTCAGTATCAGCAAATTCTACTCTGACAACTGCAAGGGGATGATCGTTCAGTTTGTAAAACGCTACTATTTCGATCATCAGCTAGCTCAGCATTTCCATCCCAGGACGCCATTTATTCCGCAGGTAGAGGAGGTAGAGGTGGATAAGATTGAAGGACAAGGCTTGAAGGACCTCGAATCATTTCTAGCGACCATTGAACCTGTACACCTGAAACTACCTGTTTTGCTCAAGCAATATACCAAGCTCAATGCGCGCTTCATCAGCTTCAATCTCGACCCCAACTTTTCTGATGCACTAGACGGTCTGATGATCCTTAACTTGGCCGATCTTCCACCGAACATCATTCAGTTACTGGAGGAAAAATAATGGGGATAATAGAGTTTATTAAAACGGATTTCGTATGAGTCTAAAACATCTTTTTCCCTCACTCTT